>VOFF01000332.1_pt1 | contig 94001 bp, 139 predicted proteins | sample 5384061 | NCBI WGS metagenome assembly VOFF01 (sample SAMN12384725, study PRJNA508395) | human gut metagenome | isolation source: healthy gut E | host: Homo sapiens | reverse complement strand
GGTGACGGGAGATATTTTGGTCATCAGGCCGGGCGAGAGCATTGCGGCTGACGGTGAAATCATCAGCGGCACCACCAGTATCGACGAATCTGCTATTACTGGCGAGAGTATTCCAGTAGAAAAAGCAGCCCGGCGACAAAGCGGTCTCTGCCACGATCAACAAAAACCGGCTTTATCAAGGTCAGATGTGAAAAGGTAGGAGACGATACTACGATCAGCCAGATTATCAGACTGGTAGACGAAGCCAGCGCCAGCAAGGCGCCAATTGCCAGAATGGCAGATAAAATCGCGGGAATTTTTTTGTTCCTGTCGTTATCGGCATTGCAATCATTGCGGCAGTCATCTGGCTTATCGCCGGCGCAGGTTTTGAGTTTGCACTTTCTATCGGCATTTCCGTACTGGTCATTTCCTGCCCATGTGCTCTGGGACTTGCAACACCAGTCGCTATCATGGTAGGAACCGGCAAAGGAGCCGAGAACGGCATTTTGATCAAATCCGGTGAAGCCTTAGAAACAGCCCACAGCGTGGACACAGTGGTCATGGATAAGACAGGGACCATCACTGAGGGGAAAACCGAAGGTTACTGACGTGCTCAATTTTGATATAGATCAGAATCAGCTGATAGAAATCGCCAGCGGACTGGAATCCGGCAGCGAGCATCCTCTTGCAGAGGCGGTCATGGAATACGCAGGCGTCAAAGAATACGTCCGGCGGAAGCGGAGCACTTTGAAGCGGTCTTTGGACGCGGCATCAAAGCGTCTATCGACGGGAAAGCATATTTAGCAGGTAACGCCGCTCTGATGGGAGAAGCCGGCATTGACACAGCCGCAATTCAGACGACCTTGAACGATCTGGCGGATCAGGGCAAAACGCCTTTGATTTTCGCTGGCGCAGATAAGGTGATCGGCGTGATCGCTGTGGCAGACGTAGAGAAGGCCAGCAGCAGAGAGGCAATTGAAGCCTTTGCCGATATGAAGATCGACGTGGTCATGTTGACTGGAGATAATAAAGAGAACTGCAGAAGCGCTTCGAAAGCGTCTGCACATACCAAAAAGTGATTGCAGAAGTGCTGCCATCCGACAAGGAAAAGCACATCGCTGCTTTGCAGGCAGAAGGTCACAAAGGTGGCTATGATCGGTGACGGCATCAACGACGCGCCGGCCCTGGCGAAGGCTGATGTAGGGATTGCCATCGGTGCAGGTACAGATGTAGCCATCGAAAGCGCTGATGCGGTTTTGATGAGAAACGACCTGCTGGACGCGGTGACTGCAGTGAGACTGTCAAAGTCGGTAATCAAGAATATCAAAGAAAACCTATTTTTGGGCTTTCTTCTATAATACCATCGGTATTCCTCTGGCGGCAGGGGTACTCTATCCGATGTTTGAACTGAAACTGTCGCCCATGTTCGGTGCAGCAGCTATGAAGCTTGTCAAGTGTATGCGTGGTGCTCAACGCGCTGCGTTTAAAAAGATTTAAAGTAAAGAGAAGTCCGGCACAGGGAAGCGGCTCGTGAGCAGATGATCGTCCGCAGCGAAAGTGCCGAAGAACCGAGGAGGAATGAAGAAATGAAGTATGAATTGATGATTCAGGGAATGATGTGCGGCCACTGCCAAAAACACGTAAATGATGCGCTGAGCGCTATGGAGGGTGTGAGTGCAGTAGAGGTAAATCTGGATTCAGGGCTTGCCTCTGTCACAGCAGAAAAAGAGATTTCCATGGATACCTTTTGCCAGCGTCATCGAAGACGCCGGTTATACACTGGTAAAATAGCCTGATTGAAATCAGCCCCCTTGCAGATTGCAGGGGATTTTTTTGAGATGTGCAAAGGGGAGTATGTGGGAGCAGGGCGATCTGCCAGAAAAGGCAAGAAAACTAGGATTTATGGCAGATTTCAAAATTTGGAAGGGGTATATTGGTAAAACACAGGAAATATAATCGATATTACCATGTAATTTGTATGTTGAATATGATTTTTTGCTGGGTTTTTAGCGGAATGCCGTGGAGCTGTGTTTTAAGAAAGATTCTGCACTGAAGAAATTCTTGAAAAAGAGAGAAATCTGCCCGAATCAGGAGCAAAACTGGACAAATCGGGCATTTTTTTTTTTTTTGACAGCCGTGTACCGGGTAGGGGGTACCTCAGCCCTTATTGAGGACAAACTTTATCAGCGAGATAAAATGTTGATATATTAGAGAACAGGAGGTCTGCCATGAAAATCACTATTTATGATCAAAGTCAGTACGCATAAAACCACAGGTTCGTTTTTGTACTAGACTTTTTAATTCCCCTTTTCTACATAGGAAAGAACGTGTTTGATAAACGAGGCATAGGGCGAGTGATTCCTATCCTTTTTCCGGCAGATCAATGTGGTATTAATATACAGTGGCGGCTCGATAGGCACCAGTGCAAGATTATCTCCACAGTAAAACTGACCTGTGGATTCCTTGACCAGACTTGCGCCAAGGCCTTCCTTCACGGCGGCGATTTCCATCTCCGGTCCATCGGGGTCTACATTGGCAGTGGTCAGTTGAACGCCCTTTTCCCTGCAGATACGGATAAAGGGTGCATATATCTTTGGTGCCCATTGGTCGAAAAAGCAGGCAGATGCCGCTCATATCCTCCAGGGTAAGACTTGACCTTGAGGCATAGGGTTCCTGCTGAGACATGAGGATCATCAACCTTTCTCTGGCAAGGGGTGTGGCCAGTGAGTTCCGGTGGAATTTCGCCGTCCCAGCAGTTGACAACGGCAAAGTCCAGCCGGCCGTCCTCCAGCATCCTGTAAGCGTCGGAGGTTTCTACACTGAAGGTGTTGACTCTGACATTATATTTTTGAGATAAAGTCTACGACGATTTTGTTGAGATTGCCAACTTGGTGAAACATATACAGTCCCAGCCGCAGTCGGCCAGTGGCTGTATTTTTTATGCCGAAAGTCTCCTCTAACTCACCCATTGCTGCCATGACTTTTTCCGCACATCGGCAAAATTCTTCCCCTTCGTCAGTAAGGGAAAGTGCATGGGTGTCCCGCTGAAACAGAGTTATACCCAGCTCCTTTTCCAAGGTCTTCAGCTGATGGGACACGGCGGGCTGGGTCACGCATAGATTTTCCGCTGCCCGGGTGAAATTACCACAGGCGGCTAGCTCGAGGACATAGCGCAGTTGGACCAGGTTCATGGATTTTACCTCCTCGGTTATTTTTTTTGTTCATAACAGTATTATAATTTCTCATTTCCATCTGTGCAAGTCTCTAGGCTATAATTAAATTACAAAAAATTATGAAGGAGGTAAAGTTATGAGTAGTGGCCCCTAAATTGGGAGAGAAAAAAAAAATTTCAACTCCCACACGTATTTGTTCTTTATTTGGCATCATTGTACTCTGTACGGTTTTGACTTGGATTATTCCTGCTGGAGAATTTGACCGGATAGAGAATGCCGACGGCCGCATGATTGCCGTAGCTGGAAGCTGGCATACGGTGGACGCGGAACCGGTAGGTATCTTTCAGATGTTCAAGGCGGTATACGATGGAATGCTGGATGCAGCTGATATTTCCATGTTGATTTTCCTGACCTTCGCAAGTACCAGCTTTGTAATCAAAAGCGGCGCTTTTTGACGGTCTGGTTGTCTTCCTGATGAAGATATTCAAAGGAAACAGCAGTATCATCATCATTCCGATTTTCATGGCTTTGTTTGGCCTTGGTTCGTCAACCGTGGGCATGTTTGAAGAGTGGCTGCCGTTTATACCGGTTTTCGCAAGCATCTTTGTCGGCATGGGCTTTGATGCTGTGGTAGGCCTGGCCGTGGTAGCCTTCGGCGCAGGCATTGGATTTTCCGGGGCAGCCATGAACCCGTTCACGATGGGTGTGGCGCAAGGTATCGCAGAGGTGCCGTATATGTCCGGGGCAGGATTCCGCGTTGTCTGTCATATCATTATGCTGGTTGTCGGTTCCGCTATGATCATGCGGTATGCACTGAAAGTAAAGAAGGATCCGACCAAGAGTGTAGTTTATGGAACGTTTTTGGACAAGGATCATTCGGCGGATGACAATGTAGAGCAAAAGGAATTCGGCGTCCGCCAGGTATTGGTTCTGATTGATCTCCTGGTCATGATCATCGTCCTCATCTGGGGTGTGAAAACCAAGGGGTGGTATTTTGCAGAGATTTCCACATTGTTCCTGATCATGGGGAATTATCGCTGCGATCATCATGGGCTATGGACCTCAGAAAATCGGAAAGATTATCGCGGAGGGATTCGCAAGTGCAGCGGTACCTGCATTGATGGTAGGCCTTGCCCGTGGCATTCTGATGGTGATGCAGTCCGGGACGATCATCGACACGGTCGTATATGGACTGTCGATTCCGATGGCACATTTCCCGGCCTGGCTGACAGGCGTAGCGATGCTGATTATGCAGACCATCCTGAACTTTTTTCATTCCATCCGGTTCAGGACAGGCGGCGACATCTATGCCGATTATGGCACCCCCTTGCCGATCTGCTGGGCGTCAGCAGAGATACAGCATGTCTTGCCTTCCAGTTCGGTGACGGCCTGTCCAATATCATATGGCCGACTGCATATGCAGCCGTTATGTCAGGACTTGCAGGAGTCAAATTAGATAGATGGTGGAAATTTGCGTTTCCAGTCTTCGGTGTCCTGGTTTTGACCCAGGCTGCGCTGCTGATCTTCTCGGTAATGACTGGCTTTGGCGGTTAATTACAAAGAAAATGGCGCATTGCTTGCAATGTGCCATTTTTTTTCAATATAATACGAAGAGGTGGAGAAGGAGAAATCTATGAGCTATCAAGAATTAAAGAGTCATATTTTTTTGCCGGAATTGACAAAAACCACGATAATCTGGCTGCCTTGAACGATGATCTGGCAGACCATCCAGAAATATCGGGACAGGAATTCCAAACATCAAGAAAGATTGTAAAGCTGTTGGAAAGCTATGGCTACCTGACAGAGTACCCTTACGCAGGACTTGAGACGGCTTTCCGGGCGATCAGCGGCAGCAACGATCATACTTTACAAGATTGCCATTATGACCGAATATGATGCGCTGCCTGCAATCGGCCACGCCTGCGGGCATTGTCTGTCCTGCGCAATCAGCCTTCTGGCAGGGCTTTCCACAAAGGAGCTGCAAGATGAACTGGATGCAGATATTCATATCATAGGAACGCCTATAGAGGAGACAGATGGTGCGAAATGCACCATGATTGACAGAGGTGTCTTTGACGATTACGATATGGCAATCATGGTACACCTTACAACTACAATCTCGTAACGCCAGTGCTGCAGGGTCTGGCAAACTATATGTACGTATTTCACGGCAAAGCGGCTCACGCCTCGGCAGCCCCCTGGGATGGCAGGAATGCGCTGAACGCCGTACAGCTGATGTTTCATGCTGTGGATATGCTGAGGCAGCATACGACACAGGACGCCCAGTTTCACGGCATAGTCCGTAACGGCGGCGAAGCACCAAATATTGTTCCGGAGGAAGCCTCCTGTGAATTCTACGTCAGGGCGCTGGGCGGACTATCTGGAGCATCTGGTGAAGCTGGTTGATGACTGCGCGGAAGGCGCGTCCATCGCCACACAGACCACCTGGGAAAAATACCCTGTGGCAGCCACCTACGCAAACCTGAAGCACAATGCGGAGGGAGAGGCGTCTTTGCTGGGAATCTACGACGAATGGACATACCGATCAACGCAGAACCCGGCAGAATCTTCGGATCTTCTGACTCCGGAAATGTCAGCTTTGTATGCCCGACCTTCCATCCGTGTCTACAGGTGACATCCCATGATACGCCGATTCATACCAGGGGTTTGCGGACGCCATGAAAACTGACCGCGCCCATGCGGCGCTGGATACCGGAGCAAAGATCATCGCGCTGCAGATTGCAAAGATCTTCAGTGATCCTGCGCGCATCCAGGCGATGAAAACCGATTTTCAGAAAAAATAGAAGAAAAGAAGGTACATCTGACTCATGAATTTCAGCATACTTGTTGACAATAAGACGGAGCGCGCGGATTGCTGCGCCGAGTGGGGATTGTCGATCCTGATTGAAAGCCAGGGAGAAAAAATACTCCTGGATACAGGCATGTCGCCTATGTTTGCCGAAAATGCCAAAAGCCATGGGCATCGATCTTTCTGACGTGTCAGCTCTGGTGATCAGCCATGGGCATTTCGACCATACTGGCGGTGCAGAGACCTTTGCTGACATAAATAGGGATGCTCCAATTTATGTCCACAAAGACGCACTTTATACGACATACGGCGAGGTGGATGGCGTCATGGACGACTATAATTGCGGCATACTTTGGGACGATGCTTTGCGAAGGAAATTGCAGCCACGCATCCGTTTCACCAGCCATAAGCAGCAGATTGGCGATCATGTGGGGTTGTTGGAAATATACCTTCTATGAAAGAATATCCCCCGACTGAGAACTTCTTTCGCAGGCTGAACATCAAAGGCGCTGCTCTCGATGGCAGACTCGCTGTTGAGCCCGATCCCATGGATCACGAACAGTTTATCGCAGTTGAGGAAGAGGGGAGACTTCACGTCTTTTCCGGCTGCAGCCACAAAGGAATCATCCCGACCCTGCGATTTGCTATGCAATTATTTCCGGATTATCCCATTGCGGGCTTTACAGCAGGGATGCATCTTCATGCTGTCAGCGCAAATAAACGAAGTGAGATTATAGACGCCTTGGCGGCAATGAATCTGGACTATGTGGTGCCGCTGCACTGTACAGGAATGAAAGCCATCGTTGAGATGAAGATGAAGATGGGAGATCGGTGTAAAATTATGACTGGTGGGCAGTATATGACAGTTTAAAAAAGAGGGAGCTGCATACGAGGTCATATGGCGCAAAAGCAACTGAGAAACAGTGCTTTGCGCCGTTTTGTTTTTATCGTAGCGCCATAAATTGACAAAACTATTGAGGAAAGGTAAAATATTGATATATTAGATAGCAGGAGGTCTGCCATGAAGGATAACTATTATGACCAGAATCTGAACGCAAAAGCTTTATCAAGTCTATCATAGCAAGTATTGCGGGGCATCGCAGTATTTGGAGGCGGAAATCTCCTTTTGTAAAAAAATCATCTGCAAGGGACAGAGCAGATCCTGGAACTGGGTGCAGGGTATGGACGCATCATGAAGGAGCTGGCTCCGCTTTGCAGATCTATAGTCGGCATCGACATCTCTCGTGAGAATGTGGAATTCGGCAGGGAGTATCTGAAAGAGATGGAGAATGCACAACTGCTCGTCATGGATGCACATCACATTCAGCTTGAGGCATCTTTTGATGTGATTTTATGTCTGCAGAACGGCCTTTCCGCCATGAAGGTTGAGCCGATGGAGTACGTCAAAGAGGTGATGGCATTGCTGTCAGCAGACGGGAAAGCCTTTTTTCAGCAGCTACAGCCCTAACTTCTGGGAACAGCGGGTTGCTTGGTTTCAGGAGCAGGCGGAAAAGGGGCTGCTGGGAGAAATCGATATGGACGAAACCAAAGACGGCGTGATCGTCTGCAAAGACGGATTTCGGGCAACTACCCACTCGCTGGAGGACATGGACATGATTGGCAGGGCTTCTGGATATGGGTATCAGGTGACAGAAGTGGATGAATCCAGCATCTTCCTGGTTGTGGAGAAATGAACGGTATCGGAATAGGATATCCCGTGTAGTCAGACTGACTTGCCAGCAGATGGATGTCTTGTACGAGCTGCGAACTTTTGACTCTGGTGAGTCAGTCTTATCAGAAGAGAACAGTCTGGGTATCTTGTTTCTGGATGAGGAGCTGACTGACGGAAAGGATACTACAATGAAAGATATAAAAAGATGGAAGATAATCTTAACAATTACGATCATCGTACTTTTCACATGTGCCGGTCATACTTTTTTCATTCGACGCATACGATGACAGAAATTTTTGAAGTGGTTATCGTTTTATCTTATTTGCGCATGGGGTGTTGCTGTATTGTGGATATGTCTGTATATATGGGGAGCACTTTAATGACAAAAAGAAGGCAAAAGAGTTACAGCGATTGTATCGGAGATCTGTGAATGTTTATTTTGCTATCTACGATAACAGCTATGGTATCACTGATTGTCTTGTTTGCAAGACCACACCTTGTCGTAATGCTTCCAATTGTTATTATAGGATTTCTGTTGGGAATAGGCGCTATTACGGTAACAAATACAATAAATAAGGTTTCTACCCAACAAAGCAAATTAAACACATTGAATCAAACCAATATGAGTAGACGAGATGAATCCACTTGAGGTGCATCAGAGAATAATGAGATTATTTTTATGTCTGCTGGTCTAATATACTATAAAGACGGAAGAAAAGGATTCTTTTTTTCTACGACGACTGTCACAATTTGGATAGATTATGGTCAGTGCTACTCTACAGAGGAGGTATATGGTTGGGTACTTTCCATGTTTAATATAGAAAGATAAAATAATTCCGCCCGCGTCCGTTGCCGATTCATTAAGACAGAGGACGTTTTTGATTGAGATTTTTTTACCTTAACATGTACTTTGGTTATAATAAATAAAGGCCAAAAAGATGAGGGCTATTTTGAAGCTAGAAAATATGCAATTTGCCTATAACGCAAAGCGTGCAAAATCATAATGATCTGACAGCTACTTTCCATTTGTCAAATACGCGGGCCTATGGTAGAATATCTCCATAATTACATTTGGGATAAGAGGGGAGAACACATTGAGTTTAACAAAAAAAATATTAAAACCTTTATTTTGATCGCATTTGCCTGTATCTTATTTTTACCTGGGCATTAAGAATATCGGACTAGTCGTCGAGGCGATTGGCGGGGTGCTGGGCATCATGTTCCCATTCATATTAGGTGCGGGCATTGCCTTTGTCATCAATGTACCGATGACCAGAATCGAATACTGGATATTTCACAGGACGGACAGGCTGAAGTCTGGACGGCGGCCGCTTTCTTTTGCTCACACTGGCAGCGGTCATCGGCGTCATCATCATCACGCCATGTACATCATCGTTCCGCAGATTGCAGAAACCATGATGAGTATTGCCAGGAACTGCCTGGAGCCATCAATACGGCGCAGGACTGGATTTTTTTCCAAGATGAGTTACTGGAAAGCGCTGCAGAGTCTGGCAGAACAGCTTTCCGTAGACTGGACTGATATTGCGCGGAAACTGTCTGTTTTCATGCAGGAAGCGGCGACCAGCATGGTTAACAGCGGCATCGGAGCGGTGACCAATATTATCGGCGCGATTGTCAATTTCTTTATTGGATTTGTATTTGCAGTTTATCTGCTCATGGCAAAGGAGAAGCTGGCGGGACAGGGTAAACAGATATTGTTTGCAGTATTCAAGGAAGACACAGCGGAGAGAATTCTTTATGTCTGCAGCCTTGCCAGCAAAAACTTTTTCTAAGTTCATATCTGGGCAGTGCCTGGAAGCCTGCATCTTGGGAATGATGTTTTTCATTGCCATGAGTATTTTTTTCGGATGCCGTATGCAATGCTGATTTCAGTGCTGATCGCTTTTACGGCGCTGATTCCCATGGTAGGGGCTTTTATTGGCTGTGCTATCGGCGCTTTGCTGATTTTGATGGTCAGTCCGTTTAAAGCCTTTATGTTCATCATCGTATTTTTAGTGCTGCAGCAGTTAGAAGGAAACCTGGTATATCCTCATGTAGTGGGAAATTCCGTGGGCTTGCCGTCCATCTGGGTTTTAGTTGCTATTACGATCGGTGGAAACCTGATGGGCGTAGTTGGAATGATTCTCTTTATTCCGATCTGTTCAGTGCTCTATGCACTCTTTAGACTTTTTGTCAAAGACAGGTTGAAAAAGAAGGGTGTGCCGAGAGAGAAATGGGAAGAGAAGGCCGTATTCGAAGAAAGCGTTATGACTGGAGAGGAAGAATAAGGCAAACAAAAAAGTCCCTGTGGGACTTTTTTTTTTGATTATACAAATACATACTGTACCAGTACCATATAACAAGCTGTACCGCCCAGAATGCTGAGCAAGTTATTTCTCCGCCAGATGTGGAGGGCCGCCACCACCGCGATGGCGATGAACTGGGGCGCAAAGCCGCTGAGCGCATCAAAGGTTGTGTTTTTTAAGCAGTAGATGACCAAGATGGCGATGACAGAAAGGGGCAGCAGGTCGCCCAGCCGTCTGACCATGTGAGAGGGTTCCCCCTTGCGGCCAAAGACGACAAAAAGGAAACAGCCTGGTAAAAAAGGTGAATAGGGCCACCAACAGGACGATGACCAAAGTATGGGTTACTCCCTGACATTCTTCATTCGCCTCCTTTTCACGCGGTTCTTTCTCATCTGCTTTTTTCTGTCTTTACGGTCCAGCCGGAAAGCAATGCCACAGCCAGAATCAGAGACGGCAGAACAAAACTGCCCGGTCCAAAGATAATCAGACAGATGACACCGGAGAAGAGACCGATATAGGTTGGAATATGGGAGTCTGCGGCCAGCCACTGTTCCGTAAAAATGACGACGAACAGCGCCGTCATGGCAAAGTCGATGCCAGTGGTGTCAAAGGGAATGATATTGCCAATCAAATTGCCTGTGACGCTGCCGATAATCCAGTAGCACTGATTCATGCGACATGAGAACCATAGTCTTCTTCTCATTCAAACCAGACGGAAACGTGGTGCCGCAAAACAACGAATAGGTCTCGTCTGTCAGTGAAAAAATCATGTAGGGACGAGCCTTCCCCAGAGTCTTAAATCGTTCAATAAATGAAATACCGTAAAAACATGTGCCGGCTGTTCAGACAAGGTCATCAAGATGACTGACAGCAGTGAAATACCGCCGCCCAGAAATGTGACCATAACGAACTGCATAGAACCGGCGTAGACGATAGTACTGATTAAAAGTGCCCAGGGCCAGCCAAAACCGGCCTGCTGCAGCAGAATACCAAAAGCGATGCCCAGGGTGATGTAGCCCAGCAAAATAGGGATGGTACGTTTAAATGCAAAATTTAGTTCTTTCATGCGCTGTCTCCCCTTACAAAATATCTAACCTATACGATAAAGAAAAAATCTTGTAAAATGTCAACAAGAAAACAAAAACAGGCAAGGCGCTGCTTTAAAAATGGTAATGTCTTAAGGAAGCGTAAAGAAAATGTCGGGATGACATCCTGTTACGATAAGTTTACGCTTTTTGGGCACATTTGCACATTCTCGCGTAACCGGATCCCTGTCAGGCTTCCACAGGGGGGTATATCTGATTCTGGTTACTTTTTCTATCAATTTGTCAGCCGCAAAGGCCGTTCACAATTCACAAAAGTAACCGAGAGCAGCATATCCATGGATTCTGCAGGAAATCATGTCTTTATTTCAAGGCGTATGGCGGGATATGGCGTCTGATATCGCTGCAGCGTTACGCGAGATCTATTGGACAGCATCAAAAAACCTAACCTTATTGTAATCAATGCTTGGTGCATACCCCTACCCTGTATATGTCACGCCAAGAAATCGCATCATAGGAAATTATGGACATTTTCAAAAGTGCATCATACTGAAATAGAACAAAAAAACAGGCAGGGCATACCGTGAAAGGTATGCCCTGTCTGCCTTAGAAATGACTTAATTGTAAATAAGTAATATGGCTATTTGTTATGGCTTGCAGTTATGCAGCCGGGTCTGCTGAAAATCTGTCTACTTTCGGCAGGTTTTCAGCTAAGAAGCAGGAAATATCATGGGAATCCAGATTTAATCCGAAATAGTTGCTGTAAACCAGCAAAAAGTTCTTTTGTACATTTCGATCTGCGCTGCCCTAGAGAGCGTCTTTGCAATCTGCAAATCGTAAATCTGATTCAGCCTTCTGGCTAAGATTCTGATTTCTTTTTTCTCTTAAGGTCTTCATGATGCCGCCTCCTTACTTTTAATCTATATTGAATTTTACTTTTTGTTTTTTCTTTGTCTATATATAGAGCAAAAGTCGTGCCAACATGAAAATGACGAATTTTCAACGTTTTTTATAGAAGATGAAACGAAATCGTATCAAAATTTTGCTCTTTGAATTGAAATCGCATCAATGCCGTGGTATAATGGTTCCACGATCCTACGGCGTTGCCGAGCAGTAGGAACCAATGAATCATGTGCCGCGATTCTATTTTCAAAGGAATGCACATGGTATAATGGTTCCACGATCTTACGGCGTTGCCGAAGTGTAGGAACCAATGAATCATGTGCTTCGATTTTATCTTCAAAGGAATGCACATGGTATAATGGTTCCACGATCTTTTACGGCGTTGCCGAAGTGTAGGAACCAATGAATCATGTGCTTCGATTTTATCTTCAAAGGAATGCATGGTATAATGGTTCCACGATCTTACGGCGTTGCCGAGCAGTAGGAACCATTGAATCATGTGCTGCGATTCTATTTTCAGAGGAATGCACATGGTATAATGGTTCCACGATCCTACGGCGTTGCCGAAGTATAGGAACCATTGAATCACGACGTCTGATTTTAATTTCAGAGGAAATGTTCCATGAAAGAGCGTCTGGAGGTTAACTTATGAGAGATACTTTTGGAATAGAAAGAGTCCTGCAACCGCGGGGAGCCGTTCCTGTAACGGCATGGAAAGTAGATAATTCAAAAAAGTTTTGCCTAATGAAGCCAGAATTAAGGTAGAACGGGTTCACATTGAACTGGATAGCTTTCAGCAGATATGCAGTCAGTGCGATTATGATGAATCGAAAGTGATTCAAAGGATCATGGATATCATAGACAAGCGGGGAAAGCTTCACAATCCCTTCACCGACAGCGGCGGTATGCTGTATGGTCGTGTGGAAGAGATCGGCAGCCGTCTGGCAGAACAATGCGATTATCGAGTAGGCGATGAATATCTCTGTTTGGTGACACTGACTGCCCTGCCCCTATATATTGAATCAATAGAAAAGGTAGACTTTTAACTATGGCCAGCTGATTGTCAAAGGTTATGCCATCGTCTTTGAAGATACGATGTACTTTTGACAGCCACTTTGATGAAGATATCCGCTACCTGTTGACGGCGCTGCAAGAGGGCGGCGCCTTTTTACAGCATATCTCGCAGGGTAGAAGCGGATATGAGTATCGCAATATTGGGGAAAGACCTTTTGACGGCCATGTTGTACAGCGGCGTCATACGGGACAAAAGCTGGGTGACCGCTGCCGCCTGCTGATGGTAATGGACGACGAAGCTTACGGCTGTATCCCGGAAGAGGAAGTGAAGCAGGTTCTCGAAAGAATATGCCGATGAAGTGGTCTTTGTAGATGTTCGCAATCCGGTGGACAGTTATGCTGAAGTCGTCAAGACCATCGGGCAGATGGACATGGTGATCAACTGCATCGATAAGCTGGGGGCGGAAACCCTGAGCATTTTCATGTGCAAGAACAGAGGAACCGTGTATTTTACCGGTCTGGCCAACGGTTACATCAAAGCGATACTGGTAGCCGAGAGTATCCGTAAAAAAAAATCCACGCTGTGGACTTGGATCAGTACTCTGCAGACGAAATTTCTTTCACCGTATCAATTTTGAAAAAGGTCAGGGAGAGAATTGAACCTGGTGGACCATTTGTACAGCAAATATTCCTTCCGACAGGATCTCAGCGCCCGCACGGCAGGCATCTTTTCACAGTATGAAGTCAGCCAGGTGGATGACTTTATTTACGCTAGCCATGTTACGGAAGCCATGCAGGAGGAACTGATCAATATTTCAAAGTATGACTGCAACGTCATCATTCAAGGCGAAACTGGCGTCGGCAAAGAAAAGGTCATGCAGTTGATTCATAAGAACAGCGGAAGAAACGACAAGCCCTGTATCAAGGTAAACTGTGCGACCATACAGGAAAACCTGGCAGAATCCGAATTTTTCGGATATGAAGCCGGCGCCTTTACCGGAGCTCAGTCCAGCGGTAAGAAAGGTTATTTCGAGCTTGCCAACAACGGCATTTTGTTTTTAGATGAGATTGGAACCTTATCACTCTCCATGCAGTCCAAGCTGCTGCGCGTACTGCAGGAGAATCAATTTTACAGAGTGGGAGGAACCAAGCAGATAAACGTCAATGTGAGGGTAATCTGCGCCAATAACATTCCGCTCATGCGGCTGGTAGAAACGGGAAGATTTCGTGAAGACCTTTATTATAGGCTGAACATCTGTAAGATTAATGTACCGCCCCTTCGGGACCGCAAAGAAGATATCTACGTTTTGACAAAAGAGTTTTTGTCCAGGTATAATAAAAATACGGCGTGCTGAAAGAGATTGACGAGAACGGATACGCCGCCCTGCAGAGCTACGACTGGCCAGGCAACGTGAGGGGAGCTTGAAAATACCGTTCATCGTATCGTGGTCAGCAGCAAAGAAAACATGATATCCGGATTAGATATCGAATCACTGCTGAATCAAAACATCTATGAAGATAATATTTTAGACGCCAAAGGCAAATTTCGCAGAGATGGGAAGCTAAATTTTGACCGGGTGATGGAGGATCAGGAAAAAAAAGCTGATCTCCTATGCTTTGAAGAAAGAAGGCACCACGCGAAAGGCGGCCGATTCGCTTAGGCATCACCCAGGCCAAGCTGATGCGGATCAAGAAAAAATACCAGCTGTAGCGTTCAGCTGGTCTTCTGCAAGTTGTCCTCCGACACCAGAGAGAGGCGGCGCCTCCAGGCCACATAAATGAAAAAAGGCGGATACGATAGTGAGCAGTGTCAGGCTGATCAGGAAACTGCCGGGGTTATTGGAAGGAGACCAGTTGTGAAGATAAAGCAGCCTGCTGCCGACCCAGGACGCGGCGGTGACTAAAGTGATGACAGGATACACGCGGGAAAAATGGTTTTCGCCGAAGAGGGTGTGAACGACGATCGGCAGCACCACGAAAAACCCGGAGGTGCATACATGGACCAAAGAACTTCCTATGACAAAGAGACTTGCCCAGTTCTGACCGTTTGCGGCACACCAGACGGAAATTTCAGCCAAGAACGTAAGAAAGATAGCAGCGCTGAAGGGACCCTTTCGGTCGCACCAGTTGCCAAAGAGAATCGGCCCTATGATAAAGGCAATCTTATCGAGGCTGCTGCTGAGACTGAGTGTTTGGCTGCTGAGCCCCAAATAGCTGCCATAAAGGGCAAAGGTGTCCTCAAAAGCACAGAAAATAGCCATGGAGATGACAAAAACCGCCAACATGGGAAGAGAAGAATTTTTACGTAAATGGCATCCTCTTTTATTTCTTTTGATTGACGAGCAGAAAGATAGACGCACAGCACGCTGCCCAAGGGAACTAAAATTAAAATAGGGACGATTTTTCCCCAGTAGAGCAGAGAGAGAAAGAGACCTGTTACCAGGCCTTTACGATAAGTCTTGATGTTGCTTATGAGAAACGGAATGGCGAGAGCCGCAATAAAAAATAAGTAATCGAACATAAAAAATCTCCTTCATAATATATCTTGGTTATATTGTCTATTTTTCCAGGTGAAATTATACGGGATGTTTTTAAAAAATTACGCAAATAGGAGGTCTGGCGATGAACTACACATATATGGTCCGATGTGCGGATGGAAGTCTCTATACTGGCTGGACCAATGATCTTGAAAAAAGAGTGAAGTGTCACAATGAAAAGAAGGGTGCAAAATATACGAAACCGCGTCTGCCAGTGTCGCTAGTGTATTTTGAAGCCTTTGACACGAAAGAAGAAGCTATGAGCCGAGAAGCAGCCATAAAGCGGCTTACGAAGGAAAGGAAGGAACTACTTGTGGCGAAGTTTGACAAATTGTGATAAAATCTAATATATGATAAATAAAAGTGAGGATGAGAAGTTGAAAAAAGATTTGGAGCAAAATTTTAATCTGCTGCATGGCTCTGATGATTGCAGTGCCATCTGTCGTTACGGCTGACACGGAATTACAGGTAAGCAGACGATTTCCATCATTTTTTTTCCCACGACATGCACTCCCATCTTGAAAAAAATTCGCTAAGATCGGAACTGTGGTGAAAGAAAAGAAAAAACAGAATAAGGCTACTTTTGTTTTGGATGGCGGCGATTTTTCTATGGGAACGCCTTTACCAGACGATTTATAAATCCCAGGCATCAGAGCTGAGAATGATGGGCGCTGTTGGTTTTGACGCGACCACATTGGGCAACCATGAGTTTGATTACCGCTCAAAAGGCCTTGCCCAGATGCTGAACAGAGCAAAAAAAGTCTAAAGATAAACTTCCGCAGTTGGTCATTGCCAATATTGACTGGCAGAAAACCTTGGGGGATTCTGATTTAAAGGAAGATGGAGAGAACCTTAGAACCGCTTTAGAAAATTACGGATATCAGGATTATACAGTAATAGAAAGAGGCGGCAGCAAGATAGCCGTTTTTGGCATCTTCGGCAAAGAATCGGCCAGTTATGCGCCGGAGAGCGGGACTTATTTTAAAGACCCGGTGGAAACGGCCCGGCAGGTGGTAGAAAATATCAAAGCCCATGAGAAGGTCGATATGATTGTATGCATTTCTCACAGTGGAACGAACGAGGACGACCCTGACAAGTCAGAGGATGAAATTCTGGCCAAAGAGGTCGACGGAATCGATTTAATTATCAGCGGACACAGTCATACGGAGCTTGCGCAGCCAATTATAGTCAACGATACTGTCATCGCTTCTGCCGGTCAGTATAACGATAATCTTGGCAACGTCACTTTTCAATATAAAGACGGAAAATACCAGTTGGACAAATATAAACTGATTCCTCTGGACAAAAAAAATAAAGGACGATAAATCCATTCTCGCGCTTGAAGACGAATTTAAGGATCTTGTCGACGAGGAGTATTTCTCGAAGTTCGGTTATCGCTGGAACAGCGTTTTGACCAACAATGACGTCACTTTTACAGGAATCGATATTTTTGGTTCCGAGCAGGGAGAAGATACTCTGGGAAATCTCATCGCAGACTCCTATATCTACGGCGTCAAACAGGCCGAGGGCAGCGACTATGAAAAGGTTGAGGTTGCCGTTGCGCCGGCCGGCGTCATCAGAGGGTCCTTTGACAAAGGTAAAATTACGGCTGCCGACGCCTTTAACGCCCTATCCCTGGGTACAGGGAAAGACGGCATCGCCGGTTATCCTTTGGTCAGTGTTTATTTGACAGGAGCGGAACTGAAACTGGCAGCAGAAATCGACATTTCAGTTTCCAATCTCATGCAGCCAGCCAGACTCTATTTCAGCGGTCTGTATTACGAATATAATCCCCATAGGCTGATTCTGAACAGAGCCTATGACGTGATGCTTCGCAGTGACGACGGCAGCTATATAGAACCTGAGGATGATAAACTCTATCGTGTCGTAGCTGATCTGTATTCTGCCCAGATGCTGGGGACAGTCAATTCTATGTCCTACGGGCTGTTGTCCGTAACACCGAAAGACAAAGACGGCAATGAAATCAAAAACTATGAGGATTACATCATTTATAATAAAAAATGGAAGCGAGCTGAAAGAGTGGTACGCACTGGCTTCTTATATGGATTATTTTAGTGACGATCAGGTGCCGGAAAAATACAGTGCGACAGAGGGAAGAAAGAAATTGAACGACAGCTGGAATCCGATTCACCTTTTGAAAAAAATCCGAATAAATTCTTCTGGATCATCACTGCGGCCGCAGCTTTGGTTCTTTTCCTTACTGGCGCTGATTGTGATCCTGGTCGTAAAGGCTTGTCAGAAGGATTCGATACGGAAAAGGAACCATCCGCAGGAAAGATATGATGTTTTCCAGACGGTAAAAAAGGTTGCTGAATCCTGAGAAAAAAAGGCTGCGAAGCACACCGTGTCATGGCTATATTGAGGGAAGTATCTGCAAATAGTAAAAGGGAAGTTTGCTATTTGCAGGTACTTCCTTTTTATAACATAGGAAATAAAAAAATTGGAAAGATATTGTGAAATGGTTTGTATATTAGTATAATTATCTTAAAAAGTAGTTGAAAGTCCATTCTTTTCCACAATTCAAAAGGGATATTAGAGTCCAAAGGAAAAACACTTGACGAAATAGGGGGGATATATTTGCGGATAGCTAATGTGATATTGATTCCTACAGTGCAGTAGTCAGTCTGATTATGCTGTTTTATCTTGTCGGCGGCAAGCGTAAGAAGGATCGGCTGCGACGTGGCTTTATCCTGATGTGCGCCATCAATGTGCTCATGATTATCGGGGATCTTTCCAACTGGTTGTGTGAGGGTTTTTCTCATTCCTGGTTTCCTGTGGCCCTGAGAAGCGGTGTTTTGCTGTTCTGGGTCTGTACCTCGTTGCTGCTGCTAGCATTTACGAATTATCTTATCGAATACCTTGCGCCCAAGATCAGAATTCATCGCTATTTCTGGAGGGTAGCTCTTGTACTGGCTGGCATGCACATCGTCGGCTGTGTTCTTTCCTTATGGAACGGAATGTTTTTCACCATCACAACTGAAAACTGCTATCAGCGCGGACCATTCTTTTGGCTTTCACAGTTCATCCCGTTTCTCATTTACGTTCTTGACGCTGCTATTTTTATCGTCTATCGTAAAAAGTCTGTTACGCAAAGATTTCATGATTCTTACCAGCTATATTGTCCTTCCGCTTTTAACCGAAATCATCCAGATGTCTCATTACGGCATTGCGTTGCTCAATACTGGCGTATCGCTTTCTCTGCTTATCATTTTCATTAATATTCAATCGGAGCGGGAACTTCGCATGGAAAGACAGGAAAAGGAACTGACTGAGGCACGCATTGATATCATGCTCAGTCAAATCAAACCACATTTTCTCTATAATACGCTCACTGTCATAAGACGGCAATGTGATATTGATCCAAAGCAGGCTAAAAACCCTTGAGAACTTCACTCTGGTTTTTTTGCGAGCTAACATGGATTCCCCTGAGTAGTAAAACCCCGATTCCATTTGAGCAGGAACTGAAGCATACGAAAAGCTATCTGGCGATTGAACAGCAGCGGCAGCAGGACAGGCTGCATGTGCTTTTATGAAATCGGCGTGCTGGCATTCCATTCCACCGTTGACAGTGCAGCCTATTGTGGAAAATGCTGTGAGGCACGGTGCACTTTGCCGGGAGGACGGCGGCACCGTGTTACTGCGTACGGAGGAAACAGATTCCGCCTATCTCATCACCGTACAGGACGATGGGCTGGGCATCGGACCAGATCCGACTGAATCGGGAAATTGCAGCCATATAGGCATTGTCAATGTACGCAGGCGGCTTGCGATATTATGCAGAGGCACATTGAAATCGAGAGCACGCCTGGTGTGGGAACGACAGCGGTAATTACTATCCCTAAGGAGGAGCGCAGATTATGATATTTATGGCAATTGATGACGAGCGATTCGCATTGGATGATTTAGCGGATACCTTGCATAGAGTAGTACCGGACTGTGAGCTGGTTTGCTTCACGAAGCCCGGCATGGCGTTAGAGTATGCCGCCTCTTTGCCGGTAGATGTTGCATTTCTGGATATTGAACTTGGGGGTACAAACGGTCTTGTCTCGCCAAGAAACTCAAGGACTTTCAGCCGGATTTACACATCATTTTCGTGACAGGTCATGAAAAAATATGCGCTGGGAGCAATTCAGATGCACGCTACTGGTTATTTGCTGAAACCCGCCACGGAGAACGATCTCCGTCGTGAGTTGACCTTCCTTTATGGTAATCCCTATCACAAAAAGAAAAAAGTGCGGGTACAGACCTTTGGTGGTTTCGATGTGTTCGTGGACGACAAACCATTGACATTTGGCCGATCCAAGTCTAAAGAACTACTGGCTTATCTGGTTGATCGACGAGGAAACAGCATTACCGCTGCAGAAGCCTGCGCGGTGCTCTGGGAGGATGAAGCCGGTGAGGCGAGAATAAAGAATTACTTCCGTACTGTCGTGAAAGAGTTGAGAAAAACCCTGCTGGAAAGCTGATGCTGACGATATATTAGTCAAAAGGTATAACAGCTATGCCATTGATCCTGCACTGCTGGATTGCGACAGCTATCGCTTCCTGCAGGGGGAACCGAGAGCAGTCAACCTCTATCGACATGATTACCTTCTGCCCTACGAATGGGCGGAATTTTCCATCGGGCAATTTGAAAATTTAAAATAATTAGCTTCAAGAGTGACATATTTTTACGCCTCAATGAAAAAAACACCTTTTTGTCCTGTTTTTGTAACGGTTGATCAGATATACTAATCCTTAAGAACATACTGCAACAAAGATGATGCTGGTATCACTTCATTGTGGAGGTTAGGTATGAAGTCTGAAAAAACAGCATTATAAACAGATTAGAAAGGAAAATGGTATGAACGCGGATATTTTAAAAAAAAGTAAAAGTCGAACTGCAGTCAGTAAAGGGTTCGGATCTCCAGACTTTATTTGAGGCAAGATTCCCTGATTATGCTAAACGCATGAAGAAAGCGGCTGCGAAAGGGAGTCAACACGATGAATACGAAAAGATTGTGGAGGAGGCGCGTCATGCGTATCAAAAGGCATGCGTACAGACACGAGGCCTTACAAATGCAGTATCCTTGGCCAACGGCAACGACGATGAGGAGGGTCTTCCGCCATTGGGTTTGAATGAGGATTTATATACATATTTAAGAGATGCCCGCAATGGCGACATCAAAATAGGTATCACGCAGGTTCTGAAATTACTGGAAATTGCAGAGGATTACAAAAAATCCGGATGAATTTGCCGGTCTCCTGCTTTACAGGAGGTATATTTGCTCTTACTGGAGCAGCTATCGCAGAGTTCTACACATTGGCACTTGAGGGTGCGACCACCGTTGCCGCCTGCATTGGAGCACTGTCGGCGAACTTTTTCGACTATTTTGCTTGCAATAGGGATTGTCGTCCTTGTTATTGCAATTCCAATTTTATACTTTCTCGCAAAGGATGCTATCACGATTCTTCTTTTGATAAATGATACCCGATATAAAATTAGTCACACAGAACCTTACTGCAAGCATGGAGACATGAAACAAGAAGCGGGATATATTGGGAGGCCAATGCTTAGCAACTATGTTCCATGCGGTATGTATATTGCTTCAAAGCCGATCCTGTCCGGTTATGGTGCTATGACAGGCTATCACTTTTATACTGACCCATTTGATGAGACAGTGGAACCCAAAAAAAGGACTTTTATATTGGAGTGGAATGCCCCGCTGCTGGATCCAACAATTGTTACTGTTCCTTTGAGGGCAGTAAAATGGACATTGCAGAGATGACAAATGAGAAAAAATGTTCAGTCCTGCTCTTGCTCTTCGGGAGATTATTATCTAGAAGTCAACTGCAACAGTAAAAAAGGGTGGCACAGCCTATTACATAGCGAGAATTCTCGATAAAGAAGGCAAAAAAAGCTCCCATATAAGGCGGACTAAAGAGACTGCTTATCGTGCTTGGAAAAATTCAACTGTCACTGTTATTTTTCATGAATCTGCCTCCAGACGGCGTAAAGCATTTAAAGAACAATGCTTTACGCCGTTTCTTTGCCAATGCGACAGCCCCTTATTTTGCGGCAATTAAACAAAGAGAGCGCCGCTTCGCGGTCTGACTAGGTCTTACCGCGAGCGACGCTCCCTTTCTTACATGTTATTGATTTGAACTGCGTTACTCTTAGAAATTGCAGCCGTTGTAACCGTTGAACTGGCAGGAGATTCCTCTTCCTCTGTTCTGGTTAGAAGACGAACTTCCACCACAGCATCCGCAAGATGATTCTTCATGCCTGCAATCGTGATCATGATCGCAATCGTTGTCTTGGTCACGTTCAGCGCCGCAGCACTTGTTTGTTACAGCGATGGTATTACCATTGCCGTCTCCGCATGTTCTGCATTTTGCGATGTCGTCGCAAGGTACATTTACGGTTTCTGCTGATGTTCTGAACAGAGTCTGACGAGTTACCTGAACGTCTACTTCAGGTTCTACAACTAAGCAACCTGTTAACATCAAGTTACACTGTCCGCAAGGATCAGTAGTAAGACATGGATTTAACAGACTTCCTTCTGCACCAAATGAGAAGTTGATCACTGGAGCGATGCCTCCCGTAGTGCAAGGCAGACAGATGGAAGATGCAGCAAATGTGCTGGTACCAGGTATGTTAACATACACTTCGTTCTTTGTAGTCATGCAGAGTTTAAATCTTCTGCTGCCGCCGCATCCGAAGACGGTACCTGTTACGGCGATTGTAAGCTTTGCTTTCCAAGGGCCTGCATTGCAGATGAGAAGGTATCCCTTCGTAGGTAATCCTCTCTCCATGCAAGTGCAATCGGAGATACGAGTCATAAGGTCGTTCGTTCCTGCCATGTATCTTTCATTGAAAAAGTCCACTTCGTCAACTGGCATTCCGTCGACGGTTACATTGCAGGCGTCCAGTTCCTGCGGACAAACAAGGTCAAAATCACTTACGATAACTTCTGTCGTTTCGATAGCAAAATTAGCGTCTTCATCTATTTCGATGTTGTTTGTGTTGCAGCCGCAGCCACATCCACATCCACAACCACAGCCGCAACCGTTGTTGCAGTCACAGTCATCGAAGAAAGTCAACTGCTGATTAAAATTAGCTGCATTAGCAGTAATTTCAGTCATCAGAGGACAGGATTTCGCCTGAAGATCCGAGAAAACCTTAGTCAGATAGACCATGGATTCGTTATTCATATTACATTACCTCACTTTATTTTAAATACAACATTCTGCCTGCGAGCCCACTGGAGTACGCGTGACAGAATGTATGTAAAATAGCCTTCTGGCTATGTAATGCAGTGCATTCCTGCGAATTTGTTCCCCGTTTTGTCTTGCGATTCAAATTGGGGCAGGGGCTATATTGAGTGAGATACTATATACTATGCAGAAAGATAATTTTATTAAAAATAAAGCGACACAAGATATTGTGTCGCTTTATTTTTTTATCTGGCTGGGGGTGGAGGAATGCAAAAAGTGGGGGGTATTTTTTCAAAAAAGCCCAAAGATTTCTTGAAAAGTGGTGAATAGTGGTGTAGAATGGAGGAAAATACAATGCAAGAACTGGAGGTAGCCGCCATATGTTCATGGGCACATATTACAATTCAATAGATGCCAAGAACAGAATGATTGTGCCCTCCAAACACAGAGATCAGCTTGGCGGTAAATGCGTAATCACAAAGGGTTTGGATAAATGTCTATACATCTATTCACTGCCGGATTGGGAAAAACAGCTGGAAAAGATTGCAGTACTGCCGGAGTCTGATCCCAAAGTAAGGGGATACATCAGACACGTCTGCGCCAATGCATTGGAATGCGACTTTGACAAACAGGGCCGAATCGTAATCCCTGCGGAGTTAAAGGAGTATGCCGGCATTGACAAAGAACTGGTGACGATGGGAGCCATGAAGAAAAAATCGAAGTTTGGGGTAAGGAAGTTTGGGATGCCCCGGATAACGATACCAAGATGGACGCAGATGAGTTTGCGGAATCGCTGACTCAATATAATTTTTAGAGGTTTTTATGGAGTTTAAACACACTTCCGTATTGCTGGAAGAATGCATAGATAATTTAAAAATCAATCCCGATGGCATATATGTAGATGGGACTTTGGGTGGGGAGGACATTCCTCTAAAATTTGTGAACACCTATCTGAGAGAGGGACATTGATTGGCATTGACCGCGACCAGGATGCACTGGAAGCGGCCTCCAGGCGGTTGGAACCATATCCGTGCCGGAAATTATTTATACAGAGCAATTATGCGGATATCAAATCTGTACTTGAAGAGTTAGAAATCAGCGGCGTGGACGGCGCACTCCTCGATTTGGGGCGTTTCTTCCTTTCAGTTGGACAACGCAGAGAGAGGCTTCTCATATATGCAGAACGCCCCTCTGGATATGAGGATGAGCCAGGACGAAAGTTTTACCGCCCATGAAATCGTCAACGGATATGATCAAAAAGGCATTGACCGATATCATATCTAAATATGGAGAGGAAAAAATGGGCTTCACGCATCGCAGCCTTTATCGTCAAGAAAAGAGAGGACAAGCCCATAGAGAGTACTTTTGAACTGGTAGAAACCATCAAAGCAGCCATTCCAGCGGCAGCTAGAAGAGATGGTCCCCATCCGGCGAAGAGAACTTTTCAGGCGATCAGAATTGAAGTCAACGACGAACTCGGACAACTTGAGCGAGCGATGGAGGCGTTCTGCGATGTGCTTTATCCAGGTGGGAGATTATGTGTGATATCCTTCCATTCACTGGAAGACAGAATCGTAAAAAGAAGTCATTAACAGGCGAGTCAATCCTTGCACCTGCCCAAAGGAATTTCCCGTCTGCATTTGTGGCAGGACAGCAGATATCAAAAAAAGGTATCAAAGAAACCAATCCAACCCTCAGAGGAAGAATTGGCGGAAAACCCCAGATCGCGCAGTGCAAAAGCTGCGAGTCTGTGAAAAAAAATTAGGAAAAGTATCTAGGAAAAAAGTTTTCAAAGTATTAAGGAAAAAAGTTTTGTGTAGTTTGTGAGGTAGGACGAATGAGGAATCAGGATAAGAAGCGCATGCTGACTGCAACAGTCATCATCGGCTTCATTTGTATCATTATGGTGGTGCTGGCCGCATATGCGGCAGAACTGAGAGTAGAAAACAACAGTTTAATCAATTCTAATGAAGCATTGCAAGGTGAAATTGATACACTTTAGTGTAAAGATTAAAAGTGCAAACAATATTGATCATATTGAAAAAAGTAGCTACGGGCAAGCTGGGTATGGTTTATCCCAGCGAGGGCGAATGCGTATATGTATCAGATGATGATGCGCCAAAAAGGCAATTTTGCCATGGTGATCAAAGAACAGGCATATAATTGATAACGCAAACGTATAATAGTTCCGTAATAATTTCATAGAAGAGGCAGCCAGACAACTAAATAAGAGAACCTTGTCTGGCTTTTCATTTGGAGAAGAAAATGGCAAAAGTAAGTGGGAAAAACAAAAGAGAATCATTATAACCTTTGGTACAGTATGCTTTTGTACTGGTATTGCTGGCTTTTCGGCTGGCATGGATACAAGTTGTGAAGGCAGAAGAGTACAGTGAAATCGCAATTGACCAGCAGACCAGCGATATACCGCTGGAAGCAAAGAGGGGTTCTATCTACGATAAAAATGGAGAAGAACTGGCCACCAGCGCAGCCTGTTACACGGTATGGGCGAGGCCGTCACAGATAAAAAGAAAATTATACAGAAGAACAGATCAGTAAGAAGAGCAACGAACTGGCAGTACTCCTGGACATGGACGCCAGTGAAGTCAAAGAAAAACTTGTGAAACAGCAGGCGCTGATCAAAATCGCCAAGTATCTGGATAAAGAGACCTCAGATAAAGTCAAGGATCTCGACATTACAGGTATCGAAATTGCAGAAAACACCAAGCGGTACTATCCGCTGGGAGATTCTGCTGCACACTTATTGGGAAGCGTCAACGATGATAACGAAGGCAGAAGCGGCATTGAGCAGGAATACAATGAGTATCTCAGCGGCGTGGCCGGCAGATGGATCAAGAACACCGACGTCAACGGAAATACTCTGGCCTATGGCGAAGAGCAGTATTATCAGGCGGAAGACGGCCTCAATGTAGTACTGACGTTAGACGAAGTGCTGCAGCATTATGCAGAAAAGGCATTGGCAAACGGTATGAAGGAAACCAAGGCCAATAAGATCATGTGTCTGGTAATGGACCCGAAGACGGGAGACATTCTGGCCATGGCCACCAACCCGGCTTTTAACCCCAATGATGCTACAGAACCGCAGGATAAAACAGAGCAGGCAGCTTTTTGAAAAGATGTCCTCTAAGGAACAGTCAGAAGCGCTGAGCGCTATGTGGAGAAATCCCATTATCAGTGATACATATGAACCAGGTTCCACCTTCAAGCTGGTGACTACCTCCTCTGCATTAGAAGAGGGCGTAACGACCTTGAACACCAAGTATTTTTTTTGTAATGTGGGTTACACCGTTCCGGGAACTGGCGTTACCCTCCACTGCTGGAACACCAGGGGCCACGGCTCAGAGAATCTGATTCAGGCAGTGGGAAATTCCTGCAACCCGGTACAGATTCAGCTGGCGCTGAAAATGGGAAAAAGACAGATATTACGATTACCTGGAGATGTTCGGAATCACCCAGAAGACCAATGTAGATCTTCCGGCAGAAAGTTCAGCGCAGATACAGAATAAGGATGCAATCGGAAAAGTAGAACTGGCAACCATGGCCTATGGCCAAGGTATCGCGGTGACGCCGATTCAGCTGGTAACGGCGGTCTGCGCCATCGGAAACGACGGCGTACTGATGCAGCCTAGAATGGTGAAGGAACTGACCGACTCAGACGGCAACGTAGTTAAAAATTTTGAGACGAAAAGAGGTCAGAAAAGTCATTTCCTCCAAGACGGCTAGTGAAATGAGAAAAAAATCATGGAATACGTCGTATCAGAAGGCGGCGGCGGAAATGCCAAGATTGCAGGCTTCCGCATCGGCGGAAAGACCGGTACGGCAGATAAGGTGGAAAATGGAAAGTACGGCAGCGATACCTATTCTTCTTTTATCGGTATGGCGCCTATGGAAGACCCGCAGATGGTCGTATTAGTTGTCGTTGACAGTCCTACTGGCGTACAGTTCGGTAGTGCTACGGCAGCGCCTATCGCAAAAAGAGTTCTTGGAGAACGCTTTGCCATATCTCAACGTAACGCCAAAGTATACGGAAGAAGAAGCAAAAAAGAAATCAAATCTGAATATGCATACGTGCCAAATGTCACGGGTAAAGGTCTCAGCGACGCCATCGGCATTCTGGGAAGCTACGGACTTGAATATGAAGTAGCGCCAAAGACCAAGAGCAAAAAAGACTTTACAGTTGTGGACCAGTACCCGAAAAAGGGCAAGAAGATAAAGAAAGGCGGAAAGGTGTACTTATACAGAGAATAGACTGGAATATAGAATCGAGAGGATTAAACTGAAACTTTATGAATTATTAAATGATTTCGATTACCAATGCCTGCAGGGAGATGAAGACCTGAAGGTAAACAAGATAATTTTAGATTCCGAGAAAGCATGTGAGGCTTCCGTGTTCGTCTGTATCAAAGGCACATTGACAGACGGACACCTCTACGCCGGCAGAGCTGCAGAGCGCGGAGCGGCAGCGGTCGTGTGCAGCGAAGAAATTGACGTTCCTGCACAGGTCACAGTGATCAAAGTGGAAGACACAAAAAAGCCCTGGCTCTGATGGCCGCATCCTTATATGGCTGGCCGGCAGAAGAGATGAAAATCATCGGCGTCACAGGGACAAAAGGGAAGACGACGACCACCTATATGATCAAAGGGATGCTGGAAGAAGCGGGCATCAAAACTGGATTGATCGGAACAATTCACATAGATACGGGTGCAAGAATCATTGAGAGTAAACATACAACGCCGGAATCCTTAGAAATACAAGGGTATCTGCGGGAGATGAAAGATGCCGGCTGTCAAGCGGCTGTCATTGAAGTTTCTTCACAGGCATTGATGCTGCACCGAGTAGAAGCCATTGACTTTGACTTAGGTGTCTTTACAAATTTGGAAGAAGATCACATTGGACCCAAGGAGCATAAAAACTTTGCTGAATACGCTTACTGGAAATCCACGCTCTTCAAAAATGTAAAATTGGCATCATAAATCGCGATGATCCATGTAAGGATTTAGTCTTAAAAGGACATACTTGTGATATCGAAACCTATGGATTTGAAGATGGCAGCGATCTGCGCGGAGGTAATTTTTTCCATGTTAGGCTTCCAGGCAAATTAGGTGTGGAATTCAGAGTGAAAGGAAGCTATAATATAGATTTAGTTGCTTGTATTCCTGGAAAATTTACCTGTTATAACGCCATGGCAGCCATAGCAGTCTGCAAACATTTTGCCGTAAGCGAAGAAACCATTAAGAGAGCGCTGAAAAAAATCAGCGTTCCAGGCAGACAGGAAATGTTTTCGGCAGGAAACGACAAAGTGATTATGGTAGACTATGCACATAATGGTACGGCATTGCGGTGCCTGCTGACTGCTCTGCGAGACTATCGGCCGAAGAAACTGACTTGCGTATTCGGCTGCGGAGGAGAACGGGACCCGCAAAGGCGATTGAAGATGGGCGAGGCTGCGGCTAAATTGGCTGATTTTTTCTATTATCACCAGCGATAACCCGAGAAATGAACCGCCGATGTCCATCATCGGCGATATCGTAAGAGAGATAGAAAAAAAGACGAGGGTTCCTATATGGTGATTCCCGACAGAAGAGAGGCCATTACATACGCGGTTTCCCATTGTATGCAGGAGGAAATCGTAATCATAGCTGGAAAAGGCCATGAAACTTATCAAATCGTTGGAGATGAAATATTACATTTCGATGACAGAGAGGAAGTCCTCGCATCGATAGAAAAGGTGAAGAATGAACGAGATTACCATAGCAGAAATTAAAGAAGCGACTTGTGGAACGCTGATGGCCGGGTGTGAAGAGCACCTGGTAGGCAGCGTCTGTACTAATTCGAGAAAAAAGCGAAGGAGGGCGATCTTTTCGTCCCTATCATCGGTGAAGTACACGACGCGCACAAAATTTATCCCACAGGTAATAGAAAAAGGGTGCAGGGCGCTGCTGATATCAGAAAAGTCGGCGGCAGCAGCACTGGGAGATTGTGATGTCATTTTGGTGGACGATACCACCAAAGCCCTCCAGGCATTAGCGGGTTACTATCTTGAAAAATTAAAGTTGAAGAAAATCGCGGTGACTGGCAGCGTAGGCAAGACCAGTACCCGCGATATGGTATATTATATCCTCAGTGAGAAGTACAAGACGGGAAAAACAGAAGGGAATTTCAACAATGATATTGGCGTTCCCCTGACGATTTTCAGCTTCGACGACTCCATGGAGGCTGCTGTTCTCGAGGTCAGCATGGATCACGCAGGAGAAATTCACAGACTGGTTGATATAATCAGGCCAGATATTGGCATAATAACAAATGTAGGCATTTCACATATAGCAGAGAATCTTGGCAGCAGAGAGGGCATCTTACAGGCAAAATTAGAAATCGCAGATTATTTTGACGCTGGCAATACGCTGGTCATCAATCAGTCTAACGATATGCTGGCATCTGCCGTACTGCCGGATACTTATGACGTGGTGCGGGTCGGTCTTGCAGAGACAGATGCATTCTATGTCCACGATATCGAAGATTATGGCGAAGCGGGCATCAGCTACTGTCTGACTGCTTGTGGAAAGGATTACCAAATTAAACTGGGCATACCGGGCGCCCACAATGCGGTCAACGCAAGTCTGGCTTTGGCTGCGGCCAAGAGAGTGGGCATGACCATAGAAGAGGAATTACAGGACTTTCCAAAATGCAGTTGACGGATAACAGGCTTACGATTAGAGAAACCCCGCGGCATCAAAATTATCGACGATACTTATAATGCGGCGCCGGATTCTATGAAGTCGGCCATTAACACCTTGGTGAATACCAGGGGAGATAGAAAAATCGCAATTTTAGGCGGTATGAACGAACTTGGACCGGATTCCCTTCTCTATCACAGAGAGGTGGGCAGATACGCTGGAGAAAAAAAAAGGTTGACTTATTGATTACAGTTGGGGAAAAAGCGAGAGACATTGCAATAGGCGGCATAGAAACATTAGGGGAAGACAAAGTCAAGCACTTTGACACGAAGGAACAGTTGTATGAACAGATGGACGAAATGTTTAAGGCAGGAGATATCATCATCGTAAAAGCCTCAGAAGTATGGAAATGGAACAAGTCGTAGAAAGTATAATGAAGAAATAGGAGTAGGAGTTATGCAGATTTTTCAACTAATTATTGTATTACTTATGGGGCTGGCGGCATCGGCGCTTTTGACATCCTTAGAGATTCCCATTCTGAAACACAAGCAGTTTCAGCAATTCATCAGGGAAGAAGGTCCGAAATCCCATCTATCAAAAGAAGGGACGCCGACCATGGGCGGAATTGCCATTTGTGCTGCACTACTTTTGGTGACCATCGCAGGGGGAAATTTTACTGCGGACTCTGTGGTCATGCTCGTCGTTACATTTCTGTTTGCATTGATTGGATTTTTCGACGATTATATCAAAGTTGCCAAGAAACACAACTTGGGACTGACGGCTTGGCAGAAACTGGTTTTGCAGATTCTATTTGCCGTAGGGCTTGCCGTCTATATGGCTAAATTCTCCGGCTATGGCACGGACGTGTGGATTCCCTTTATCAACAGGTATATCGACTTTGGCTGGCTGTATATTCCTTTGTCGCTTTTGTGGTTGTTTCTATGGCTAACGCCGTCAATTTGACCGATGGGCTGGACGGTTTATCCTCCGGCGTCACTGCTCTGGTGGCATTTTTTTCTTCGCTATCGTTGGTATGCAGTTCGGACACGGCGCTGCCACAATCTTCTGCTGCGCACTAGCAGGTGCATGCTTAGGATTTTTAATCTTCAACAGATTTCCGGCAAAGCTGTTTATGGGAGACACCGGTTCTATGGCTCTAGGCGGAGCGCTGGCAGCGGCTGCCATCATGATGAAAGCGGAACTGCTGCTGCCCATCGCGGGGCTGATCTACGTTTTAGAAGCGTTGTCTGTGGTCATTCAGGTACTGTACTTCAAAGCTACTGGCGGCAAACGTTTCTTCCGTATGGCGCCGCTGCACCATCATTTTGAGGTTGGCGGCATGAAAGAGAAGAACGTCGTCGTCATGTTTTGGTCCATCGCCCTCATCTGTTGTGTCCTAGCATATGTCGTTATGTCGATTTAACATTAAAAATAGAAATATAGGGTGGAGATATGAAAGCAAATATAAAAATAACATGAAAGATAAAAAAGTCCTGATCGTCGGCATGGGTAAGTCGGGTATTGCTGCTGCACAGGCTATGATCAGACTGGAAGCGGAAGTATTTATACAGGATTCTAAGAAAGAAGACACGATTGATGCACAGTTGATTTCTTTCCTCAGGGGGAGAGGAGTGACCTGTTACTTCAATCAGATTCCACCGGATATGGCAGCCTTTGATCTGCTCATCGTCAGCCCGGGTGTGAGCCCGGAATTACCTTTCATTACGGAAGCGAAAGAGAAGGGCGCAGAGATTATCGGAGAGCTGGAGATTGCCTATCGGATCGGCAGCGGAAATTACATTGCCATCACGGGTACTAACGGGAAAACTACGACTACCACCTTGGTGGGTGAGATATTTAAAAATGCCAGAAGGAAGACTTATGTAGTTGGAAACATCGGCGTGGCAGTCATATCCGCATCGATTGATGCTGGAGAAGACGATTGGCTGGTGACAGAGACCAGCAGTTTCCAGTTGGAGACCACGAAGTATTTTAAACCGGTGGTATCGGCCATTCTCAATCTGACGCCGGACCATCTCAACCGGCACCATACTATGAAGGCTTACGGTGACGCTAAGGCTAAGGTCTTCGCCAACCAAAGCGCTGACGGTTATCTGGTTATCAACTATGACGATAAGGGCTGCTACAAACTGGCGGCGGGCTGTAAAGCCAAGGTCGTGCCTTTCAGCAGAAAGAGTCAGCTTGACTTTGGCGCTTTTCTCAAAGACGATCGCATCGTCATCAAAGGGAAACAGGAGAAGTGGCGGATATCTGCGGCAAAGAGGATCTGAAAAATCATCGGCGCCCATAATCTGGAAAATGTTTTGGCGGCTGCAGCCATCGCCTATTTTGCCGGTATCGACGCAGAGACAATCGGCAGAACCATTGCCGGTTTTGGCGGCGTGGAACATAGAATCGAATTTGCTGGCGAAATAGAAGGCGTAAGATATTATAATGACTCAAAGGGGACCAATATCGACGCAGCTGTGACGGCGCTGAAGGCAATAGAACAGAATATTATTCTCATTGCTGGCGGAGATGCCAAAGGGCAGGATTTCGTCGAGTTTGTAGAACATTTCAGGGGAAGCGTAAAGAAGATGATTCTTCTTGGCAGAGATGCTCATCTCATTCAAGAAGCGGCGGACAGAAAGGGATTTAAGGATTATGTCTTCTGCAAGGATATGGATGATTGTGTGCGCAAGGCATATGAGCTGGCTGAACCGGGGGACAACGTACTGCTTTCTCCTGCTTGTGCCAGCTGGGATATGTACGATAATTTTGAACAAAGGGGAGAACACTTTAAAAATTGTGTTAGCAGGTTAGAGGAATAATGAATTTGAAACTAAAAAGGCAGACAAAAACTTAAGAGCGAGCGACTTTGTCATCGTATTGCTGGTAACGGCGCTTGTCATATTTGGTGTAGTTATGGTATTTAGTGCCAGCTACTACTATTCTATTAACAGTACGGGATCGCCCTACGGGTATCTAAAAAAACAGGGACTATTTGCGATTGCAGGATTTGTGCTGATGGCGGTCTGTACCCAGCTGGATTATCATCTGTACAGGCGATGGTCGATCATCATCCTCATCATCAGCTTTCTGCTTTTGGGGCTGCTGCTTTTCCCGGGGCTGCCTTTTGTAGAGACCATCAACAATGCCACTAGGTGGATCTTAATTGGGCCGATCACCATCATGCCAGGAGAAATTGCCAAGATTGCGGTAATCATTTTTACGGCGGCCTTTTTAGCTAGTGAACCCTAAGCTGATACTTTCCTTCACAAAGGGAATACTGCCACTTCTGCTGCTCATGGGTGTCTTCGGCGGCTTGATTATCAAACAGCCAAATCTGTCCACAGCGATTACTGTCTGCGGCATTATCGCCGGCATTATGTTCTTAGCGGGTCTGCAGTGGAAATATGTTGTCGGCGCAGCCATTTTCGGCAGTGCAGGGGTCGGCGGACTGGTTCTCGTCGGCGATAAAATCGGTGCAGCTCACTGGAAGGAAAGAATTACCAGCTTTATGGATCCTTTTGCAGATCCGCTGGGCGACGGTTTCCAGGTAGTGCAGTCTCTGCTTGCTCTGGGAACAGGCGGACTCTTCGGCCTGGGTCTCGGAAAGAGTATCCAGAAGAATCTTTATCTGCCGGAGCCGCAGAACGATTTTATTCTGGCAATCATCGGTGAAGAGTTGGGTCTGGTCGGAATCCTGGTATTGTTTGTTGTATACGCGGTGCTGATCTGGAGATGTTTCCACATCTGCTTAAATGCGCCGGATCGGTTCGGCATGCTGCTCTCCGGAGGCATCACAATTATGATCGGATTGCAGCTTTTGATCAATGTAGCCGTTGTTACTTCTTCCATGCCGGCAACTGGAATTACCTTGCCATTTGTCAGCTACGGCGGAAACGCCTTGTGGCTCTTCATGGGATCGGCGGGAATCATGCTGAATATATCGAGACAAAGTATTACGGCGCAGACACAATAGAGATTAGGGCTAGCCGCTTGCAATCGCTTGCGGACTGGCCGTCAAGTGCCACGGAGCATAGCTCCTGCACTTTTGACCGGGGATCTACCAGCGATTTCGCTTCGCTAAATCGGGTTAGGTCTCCCAAAGCATAAGGAGTTCCCAGCAATTTACTGGGAGACCTAACCACATTTGCATAGCAAATGTATGGTAGGTCCCCCTGTCAGGATTGCAGTACTTTAGCACGTGGCAATCTACGGCACGTAAATTGGGGCAACACCATTAGGGAGGAAATTTATGAGAGTGATTGTAACAGGCGGAGGCTCTGGCGGTCATATTTATCCGGCCATTGCCATCGCTGATAAAATAAAAGAGAAAGAGCCGCAATCGGAAATTTTGTATATCGGCAATGATATCGGTCTGGAAAAAGACAATCGTACCGCAGACAGGATACCCTATGAAGCTGGTGTCGGCGAAATGGCTGGACCGCAGGAATATCTTCAAGATCTTCGATACTGGGTTTACCACCATGAAAGGCGTCTGGCAGGCTCTGCGGATTATGAAGAAATTCAAACCTGACGTGGTCATTGGAACAGGCGGTTTCGTGTGCGTTCCAGTCATGTTCGCAGGCCACAGATACGGCGCCAGGTGTTATCTGCATGAGCAGAACGCTTTTCCCGGCGTTGCAAACAAATCGCTGGAGAAATTTGCGACCAAGGTATTCCTGGGTTTTCCTGAGGCCAGTCAATATTTCAGAGAACCGCAGAAACACGTCAATGTGGGCAATCCGGTCAGAAAGCGATTCTACGATGTGGAGACCTCTGAAGCGCGGGCGAACCTCAATATAGATAAAGATGATTTTGTAGTCTTTTCTTTCGGCGGCAGCCAGGGGGCGGAAATGATCAACAATGTGGCCTTCGACCTGATGGATGCCATCAACGGACATAAAGGGGTTACTTTTTATCTTTGGCACTGGCAGCCAGTATTACGAGACCATATTGGACAAGGCAAAACAGCGAAATATCCAAATTCAGCCCAACATCAGGATAAAATCGTACATAAACGATATGCAGAATTACCTGGGCGCTGCAGACCTGATTATCAGCCGAGCGGGGGCGCTGTCCGTAGCAGAGACGACGGTCTGCGGAAAAGCGGCTATCTTGATTCCATCACCAAATGTAACTGGCAACCACCAATATTTTAATGCAAAATCAGTAGCTGATAAAGGCGGTGCAATCCTCATAGAAGAAAAAGAATCTGACCTCTGAGATGCTGATAGAGGAGGTTATGAGATTAAAAACAACACGGACGTTCTGAGAAAGATGTGCAGAGCTAGCCGTGAAAAGCGCGCCGATAGATGCTACAGAACTGATATATTCGGAGATAAAAAAGGATGAGTGAATACACAGACGACATAGAATTTAAGGAAATAGAGCGACAGAAAAAAATCAGGAAGAAGAAAAAAACTATCTGGTAAGAATCCTGGTCGTTTTTTGTCTTCCTGGCTGCTGTAGCCCTTTTCTTGTCATCTAGTTTTTTCGACATTCAGAACATAGAGGTAGAGGGTAACAAGTATTACACAGATGGTGAAGTGATCAACCTGGCAGATGCCACCTTAGGCGTCAACTTGTTCTGGGGAGCAGGTGATTCGCAAATCAAAGCGAATTTGGGTAAGAACCCATACTTCTCTGACGTCAAAGTGAAACGAAAACTGCCGTCGACACTGATTATCGAGCTGAAGGAACGTGCACAAATTGCAGCTATCGTATATGGGGGACAAGTATGTTGTGATTGACAAGGAGGGCACCGTACTTCGCAAAAGCGAAGTCGACCCAAAGGTGACCTTGCTTACGGGCCTTACGATCAGTAAACTCAATGTGGGGGAAACAGTTGGGGCGGAAGAGACGTCTACGCTGGAGACCACTTTGAAGATGCTGTCGTCTATGAAAGAAGGGGATATATATTTTTAAAAAATCGACGTATCCAGAGTTGTGATTAAAGCCTACATCTACGATACTTTAATCGTCAAAGGTACGCCAAAGCAGATGATGAAAGCCATTGACAGCGGCAAACTGCAGATTGTTGTCAATGATTTATTTAAGAAGGATATCACTAGAGGAACGATAAACCTCGGAGATCATAAGTATTTGTCGTTTTCACCAGGAATTTGATTAAAAAAATGATGCAAAGGGATAATTTTTTTGTGATAGAATAGATTATATTATGGGATGCAAGGAGGCTATTTATAATGCTGCAATTTGAGACAGGCCAAGATAACTCAGCAGTCATCAAAGTCATCGGCGTTGGAGGCGGCGGCTGTAACGCAGTCAACAGAATGATGGAGGCTGATTTAAAGGGAGTGCAGTTTATCGCGGTCAACACGGATAAACAAGCTCTGAATAGATGTAAGGCAGAGACGAAAGTCCAGATTGGTGAGAAACTGACGAGAGGACTTGGCGCAGGCGGCAATCCAGAAGTTGGACAAAGATCCGCAGAAGAAACTCTTGAGGAAATAACAGATTTATTAGAAGGATCAGATATGGTCTTTATTACCGCAGGTATGGGGAGGCGGTACGGGCACAGGTGCTGCGCCGATCATCGCGAAGGCTTCCAAAGATCTTGGAATCCTTACGGTAGGTGTAGTGACCAAGCCGTTTTCGTTTGAGGGCAAGAAGAGAAAAAGATCAGGCGGAGCTTGGTCTCAGCTTTTTAAAAAAATATGTAGATTCACTGGTAGTAGTACCAAACGACAAATTACTGCAGAATTGTGAAAAGAATACATCTATGTTGGATGCCTTTACCATGGCTGACGATGTACTGCGGCAGGGTGTCCAGGGTATTTCTGATTTGATTTCCGATTTTGCATTGATCAACGTGGACTTCGCCGATGTCAAGTCAGTCATGACAGACCGAGGCATCGCAATATGGGGTACAGGCCATGGAAGTGGAGAGAACAGAGCGAAAGATGCAGTCAAATCTGCCATCGAAAGTCCTCTTCTCGAGACGACCATCGGAGGTGCGAAGGCAATTCTGCTTTACGTATCCGGCGGCTATGACCTGGGTATGTTAGAAGTGAACGAAATTGCAAGTTTGGTTGAAGAACAGGCGGATAGAGAAGCCATCCTGATTTTCGGTGCGGCTGTCAGCGAAAATATGAATGATGAAGTAGCAATAACCGTAATAGCAAGCTTTGAAGCAGGTTTAACACCTGAGAACAGTTATGGCAATTTCGACAAGAAATCCCAAGAGGTTGTGACAGAAGAGGGATTAAGAGGCAGAAGTGTAACTCTTGGAGAAATCTTTGACGAAACCAAGGACGAAAAGGATTCGGATTCCAGGTTTGGTATCCCTTCATTTTTGAATAACAAATAAAGTTTAGCTTAGTTGAAAAGCCGGTAGAATTGCGACCGGCTTTTTCGTGATTTCAGCGCTGTGCGCTGTAATCACGAAAAAGAGAGGTGTGCAGAGGGGAGTATCCCCGCCGCCGCCCCTCAGGAGGGTGCTCAGCCTGCGTAGCAGGCGCCGAAGAGAACCTAGGGTTCCCTAGCGGCCTTGCGAAGCAAGAGTTTTCGTGGTTTCAGCAGTGCGCAGACATACGAAAAAGAGAGATGTGCGAGAGAGGAATCCCCTTCCTTTGCAATTCTTACGCATCGGGCAGATTATCATATTTAAGTATCAATAAATGTAAAGTATTGGAAGTCATCGATGTGCCGACAGGAGAATATTTTATTCTGGCGGAAAGAAATGCCGTTTGGACGAAAAAAAGAACTGCTATTTTATACTTGAATGCGGCATTAGGGCTGAATTTAGTTGAGATTATCTGCTGTTACATTACAATATAAAGATTTGGAAGTTTTTATGATAAAAGAAATCAACTCAAAGGACAACCGAATATTGAAAGAATGCCAAAGGCTCACTCAGAAGAAGTATAGAGACAAAGAAAGCCGCTACTTGATCGAAGGACATAATCTAATCGAGGAGGCCATAAATGATAGGGTCCCAATCGACTATTTGATTTTCGATGAGGAAAAGGCTTTAAATACTAATTTTGATGGCGACAGCTATATCGTGAAGCACAGTCTCTTTGAACGCATTGCGCAGACAGAGACCAGCCAGGGTGTGATAGCCGTAGTCCGAAAAAGGGAATATGGATTTGAAGAACTGACTGCAAGATGTCAGGGGGCAGCAACATCGTTGTCCTGGACAGACTGCAAGACCCGGGCAACATCGGCACCATCATCAGGACGGCTGAGGGTGCAGGATATGCAGCTGTTTTCGCTCTCAAAGGCACCGCGGACATTTTTTTCACCGAAGACCATCCGGGCAGCGGCCGGATCAGTCTTTAGGATCCCTATTATTCATGTCGAGGATAATAGGGAATTAAAAAGCGCTTGCGGGCGACCTACATAAAAAAGCTGGTCGTTACAAGCCTTGAAGCCGACAACAATTATTTTGACGCAGACCTCTGCAAAGATATCGCTTTAGTCATCGGCAACGAGGGCAACGGTGTATCAGAGGAATTATTAGAAATGGCAGACGTCAAAATCAGGATTCCCATGGCGGGCCGCCTGGAATCCCTCAACGCTTCCGTAGCTGCAGGCATTTTGATGTATGAGGCGCAGAGGTGCAAAAGAAGATCAATAAACAACATTTAAGTGAGGTTACAATAAAATGCAAGAGAAATTAAGCAAGATGCTGGAAGAAGCCAGAGAACAGTTAAACAAAGCGGCTTCACTAGCTGACACAGAAGAAATCAGAGTCAAAGTCCTCGGTAAGAAGGGACAGCTGACAGAAATCCTTCGTTCCATGGGAAAACTGCCGCCAGAAGAGAAAAAGGCGCTGGGAATGGCAGCAAACAAAGTAAAGGCTGAGTTTGAACAGCTGCTCACCGAAAAGGCTGCTGAGGTGAAAATCAAGGCGAAGGAAGCGAAATTCAAGGCAGAGAAAATCGACGTTACTGAGCCGGGAAAAAGAAATTACCTACGGCGTAAAGCACCCGATAACGCAGATTATCGATGAGGTTGTGGAGATTTTTAAGTCCATGGGTTATGCAGTTTATGAAGGACCAGATGTGGACACGGTCTACAACACTTTTGACGCATTGAACTCTCCGGAGAATCACCCAGCCAGGGATATGACAGATACCTTTTACATCAACGAGGACATGGTACTGAGACCGCATACTTCTTCTGGAGAAATCAGAGCAGAGCTGGAACTGCCGCTGCCATATAAGGTGTTGATTCCGGGCAGATGCTACAGAGTCGATACGCCCGATGCGACTCATTCTCCGACTTTCCACCAGATTGAGATGATGGTCATCGGTGAAGACATCACCATGGGAGACCTGAAGGGTTCCTTGGATCACATGGCGAAGAGACTTTTTTCGGACCAGAAACGAGAACTAAGTTCCGCCCGAGTCACTTCCCCGTTCACAGAACCGAGTGCTGAGATGGACGTTTCCTGCTTCAAATGCGGCGGCAAAGGCTGTCCGGTCTGCAAAGGAAGCGGCTGGATTGAAATCCTGGGCTGCGGCATGACCCATCCCCACGTACATCAGGTGGGCAATATCGATACAGAAAAAATATACTGGTTTTGCAGTAGGTATGGGCGTAGAGCGAATCGCCATGCTGAAGTACGGCATCGACGATATTCGTTTTCTCTATGAAAACGATATGAGATTCATCGAACAGTTCAAATAATTAGCAGAGTCGTACGAAGAACTCCTTCCAACCAAACATGGCTTAGGCATCGTTTGCATGGGGAGTGAAAGCGTAAAGTCTGCCAGCCAAAACAAGTTTTGGGGCAGAACCATAAAAAGTAAGCGAGGTTAAAAAATACAATGTTAGTATCATTACAATGGTTAAAAAGATTATACAAATGTAAACGTGCCTATTGACGAATTCTGTGATCGCATGATCATGAGCGGATCCGATATGGAGACCTGCGAAGAATTGGGATGCGGCATCAGCGGCGTCGTAGTAGGCAGAATTGACAAAATAGAACAGCACCCTGATGCGAACAAACTGGTAGTATGCCAGGTCAACGTAGGCGAAGAAGAACCGCTGCAGATCGTTACAGGGGCAACGAATATTTACGAAGGCGGTTATGTACCTGTAGCAAAGGATAACAGCCATATTCCAGGGCCACTTCACGGTCAGCCGAAAGTGGAAGGCGGCGTGACGATTACCAAAGGCGAACTTCGCGGCGTAGTTTCTAACGGCATGCTCTGCGGGCCGCAGGAACTGGGGTATGACGACAAGATCGCGCCGTACATTTCTAAAGACGGAATCTGGATGCTGCCAGGCAACTGGGATGAATATTTAGGCAAAGATTTTGCCAAGGCACTGGAGCTTTCCGACTATGTGATAGACTTCTGCATTACGCCCAACCGTTCTGACTGCCTGTGCATGATCGGTATGGCAAAAGGAAAGCTGCCGCAGTATTTGAAGAAAAGATGACCTACCCTGATACAGAATGCGAGAAGACTGACGAAAACGCATCAGATTATATCAGTGTAGAAGTTAAAGATAACAACTGCAAACGTTACACTGCCAGAATCATCAAAGACGTAAAAATTGAGCAGTCTCCTTGGTGGCTGCAGAAACGCCTGATGGCAGCCGGCATGAGACCGATTAACAATATGGTAGATATTACTAACTTCGTCATGATGGAATACGGTCAGCCGCTCCATGCTTTCGACATCAGAAGCATTGCGGGCAGTCACATCGTCGTGGATATGGCGAAAGACGGAGATAAATTCGTAACTTTGGATGGCCAGGAAAGAGATGTCTATGCAGACACACTGATGATCAACGACGCCGAAAAACCAATCGGTATCGCCGGCATCATGGGTGGTCTGGATTCCGAAATCGTCGACGATACCAACACCGTCGTCGTGGAATCCGCTTGCTTTGATAAGACCTGTGTTCACCGTTCCATCAAAAAATTGGGACTGAAGACTGAGGCGGCCGCCAGATATGAAAGAGGCTTGATCCGAACCTGTGTGAAGCCGCTGCAGACAGAGTCTGCAAACTGGTAGAGATGCTGGGCTGCGGTAAAGTCCTCAATGGCAGCGTGGACGTCTATCACAACCCGGAAACAGCACCTGTTATCAAATGCAGAGTCAGCAGAGTCAATAAAATTCTGGGCACTGACATTCCAAGAGAAGAGATGGTAAACTACCTGGAAAGACTGGATATGAAGGTCGAAGGTGAAGGTGATACCATGTTGGTAACGCCGCCTACAGTCCGTCAGGATATGAAAGAAGAAGTTGACTGTGTGGAGGAAGTGGCTAGACTGTATGGCTATGATAATCTGCCGATGACCCTGCCTAGCGCAGACACGGTGGGAACCGTCAGCAAGAGCTGGGAACTGCGGGATATGACCAGAAACCTGCTCTGCGGCATGGGCGCAAGCGAAATTCAGACCTACTCCTTCTCAAACAACAAGATTTTAGACGGAATCGGTATTGAAGAAGATTCTTGGGAGAGAAACTTCGTCGATATCATCAATCCGATGGGAGAAGAGACTTCTGCAATGAGAACGATTCTGACCCCGGGTATGTTGGAAGTTCTGGGCAGAAACTGTGCGAGAAATCAGGAGCGTGTAAGAGCATACGAAATCGGACTGACCTACATGAAAAATCTGGTGGACGCACAGGCGCTGCCAGTAGAATCCTATAACTGACCATGGGTATCTATGGCAAGGATGAGGACTTCTTCACACTGAAAGGCATGGTTGTAACGCTTCTGGAAAGACTGGGCATCGAAGATCTGGAATTTGCAGCAGAGTCAGATTACAAGGTATATCATCCTGGCAGATGTGCAAGAATCCTTACAAGAGACAAAAACGGTGAAACCGTTGAACTGGGTATCATGGGTGAGGTACACCCTGATGTAGCAGAGAATTATGGAATTGGAACGCGTTGTTATATTTGCGAGCTGTTTTTCGACCTGATTGTCGAGCTTTTCGGACAAAGAAATTCAGTATCATCAGCCGCCGAAATACCCTTCTACATCGCGAGATGTTGCAATGATTGTAGAAGAGGATCTGCAGGTGGCAGACATGGAAAAGGCCATTAGAGAGGCAGGTACTGAAATTCTGAGAGAAGTCAAATTGTTCGACGTCTATAGAGGCGAACAGGTTGAAGCCGGCAAGAAGAGTGTGGCTTTCAGTCTGACTTACAGACACGATGACAAGACTTTGACAGACGAAGAAGTAGATCAAATTCACGGCAAAGTGATTGAACTGCTGAAAGAAAAGTTCAAGGCTGTAATTCGTGACAACTAATTGTAAAATGTCAGTAGGAGAGAAATAGTATGGAGAGCAAAGTAACTGTAAAGATTTTTTGGACAGGAGTACACCATTGCTGGTGATAAAGCAGCAGAAGAGATTGAAAAAATAGCAGAATATGTCGACAATAAGATGCGTCTGATCAGCAGAGTTGCTGGAGATTCCGGTCAGGGCAGTATCGCAATACTGTCTGCCATCAATGTTGCAGAGGAATACTTTGACGCTCTGAGCCAGATCGAACAGCTGAAAATCTCGAAAACGCAGCTTGAAAACGACTCCAAGTACTACTTGAAGATGTGGGAAGATGCAAAGCAGAACTCCATGCAGTACAAAAGAAAGCATGTCCGAAATTAAAACGCAGAAAAAAAGAAAATGATGAGAGATTCAAAGAACTGCAGGCCAAGTGCAGCGAATATGAAAATTTTTTCGATCTACAGATGGAAAATATCCAGTTGAAAAGCGAGTTAGAAAAACTGAAAAACAATGGATAGAGGAAATCATCATGAATAAAAAAGCACTAGATGTGTTAGAGTATAAAAAAATTATTGAGCTTCTGAAAGAGGAGGCAGGTTCGGAAATGTCACGTAAGATTATTTCCGAACTGATGCCTTATACCGACGTGCATGTAATTTCAGAAGAACTAAGGTCAACCACGGAAGCGGTTGACCTTATTGTGCGTAAGGGGCCTCTGCCTACGGGCGGTATCTATGATATCGGTCAGAGCCTTGATTAGCAAGGAAAGGCGGCACATTGTCCATGAAGCAGCTGCTGCAGGTTCATTACAATTTGCGCATCTGCGAGCGGATCGTCAGCTTTATGAAAAGCGACCTTCCGCCGCTGCCCCTGATCAATTCCATGACAGAATTGATCGTGACCATGCCCCGTCTGGCGGAGAATATCGACAGATGTATTCTCTCAGAAGATGAGATGAGCGACAATGCCTCATCAGAACTGCGAAGTATCAGACGCAGCATCGGCAGACAGAACGAGGCTATCAAAAACAAATTGAATCACATCCTGAATTCATCTGATAATCGGACTTATCTGCAAGATTCCATCGTGACTATGCGGGACGGCAGATATGTCATACCTGTCAAGCAGGAGCATCGGGCCAGGTTTCCGGGCATCGTCCACGACCAGTCAAGGCCGGGGCGACCCTCTTTGTGGAACCCCAGGTCATCGTAAACTTGAACAACGAACTGAGAGAACTGGAGATGGCCGAAGAAGCGGAAATCGCGCGGATTCTGGCAGAGCTTTCTGCCGGCGTGGCGGAGCATTTCCACGACATCAAGAACAACCAGGAGATTCTCATTCAGCTGGATTTTATCATGGCGAAAGGTAAATTTTCCTGCCGTATGAAAGCAGAAGAACCCCATATCAATGAAGACGGCTATCTCCTCATCAGAGAGGGGCGGCACCCTTTGATCGACGAAAAGAAAGTGGTGCCCATCAACGTCTCCATCGGCAAAGATTACCGAACCCTTGTAGTCACTGGACCTAACACGGGCGGTAAGACGGTAACCCTCAAGACCATCGGGCTTTTGGTCCTGATGGCCCAGTGCGGGCTGCACATTCCGGCATCCAGCCAGAGCCAGATCCCCATCTTTGATGATGTCTTTGCTGACATCGGAGACGAGCAGAGTATCGAGCAGAGCCTGTCCACCTTCTCCTCTCACATGAAGAACATCGTCAGAATCGCAGAGGAAGCTGATGCCGATTCACTGGTACTCCTTGACGAGCTGGGGGCGGGCACGGATCCGACGGAGGGCGCGGCTCTCGCCATCGCCATATTGGAGAACCTCTACAAGAGAGGCGCCATGACGGCGGCAACCACCCACTACAACGAAATAAAGAAATACGCCTTGTCCACAGACGGCGTTGAAAACGCCTCTATGGAATTTAACGTGGAGACACTGAGCCCGACTTATCGGCTTACCATCGGCATTCCAGGCAAGTCCAACGCTTTCGAGATATCCAAGAAGCTGGGACTGTCAGAGACTTTGATCGACAGGGCAGGACAGCTCATCGAGCGGGGCGATATCGAGTTTGAGGACGTGATCAGCGCCATCGAAGCCGACAAGAAAAAAGGCGGAGGAAGAGCGGGATGAGGCCATCATGATTAACCTTGCCATGAAGAAAAAGCAGGAAGAGATCGAGAAAACAGATGGCGGATCTTGCAAAAGAAAAAAAAAAAAGATGATTGCCGATGCCAGAGAAGAGGCGCGGGAGATCCTCAGAGACGCCAGAGAGACGGCCAGTGAAGTACAGAAGGAATTGAAGGAACTCTCCAAGCTGGAAAGCATGGGCGAGCGGAACAAGCGCTTTGACAAGAGCAGACGGAAGCTGAAAGAGACAGAAGGAAAATACGCCGAAAGACTGATCAGACAGGTCAACAACAATCCGGTGCAGGCATCGGAGATCAAGGTGGGCGATCGAGTCAAGGTTTTGTCTCTGGATCAGAACGGAGAGATTCTTTCCCCTGCCCGACGACAAGGGGAACCTTTTGGTCAAGGTGGGCATCATGAAGGCCAACCTGAGCCTGGACGATCTGATGCTGATCAACGACGGCACTGGCAAGAAGAAGTCTTCGAAATCATCAAAATACGGCCAGCTTTATAAAGTAAAGGCGCAAAACGTTTCTATTTCCATCAACGTACAGGGTGAGAGCCTGGATGATGCGGTGATGGATGTCGATAAATATCTGGACGACGCTTACGTAGCGGGACTCAAGGAGGTCACGGTCATACACGGACGGGGAGAAGGCATCCTCAAGTCTGGTATCAGAGACATGTGCAAGAGACATAAGCACGTTGCATCATTTAGAAAAGGCAATTATAATGAAGGCGGTGACGGCGTCACCATCGTGAAAATGAAAACGGAGTAATCATATGTATTTGATCAGCGGATGCCTTTTTGGGGCACAACTGCAAGTATAACGGAGGCAATAATTATAACGAAGAAGTCTGTGACTTTTATGAGAATCACTCCTGCGTTTCTGTCTGCCCGGAAGGAAGCAGCGGACTGCCCACACCCAGACCGCCAGCCGAGTATGTGGGGATGCGGATTCTGGACAGGGAAGGCACGGACGTGACCGAAGCCTTCGAGCGAGGGGCAGCCCTTTCTTTAGAGCGGGCTTTTGATGAGGCCGGCGGCGCGGCGAAACAATCGAAGGCGCTGTGCTCAAAGCCAACAGCCCCTCCTGCGGCAGCGGCAAGATCTACGACGGAACTTTTTCCGGCAGACTGGTCCAGGGAGACGGCTGTTTTGCGGCAAAGCTCAAAGAGCGGGGAATCAAAGTAATTTCAGAGAAGGAGATAAACAATGGTAAATTTTAAGGATGAAATCGCAAAGTTGATTGCGGAGAAGGTAGAAGGCCTCGAGCTTTCGGAGATTCAGGACATGATTGAAGTGCCGCAGGATACAAAGATGGGAGACTATGCGTTCCCCATGCTTCAAAGCTGGCCAAGGTGCTGCGCAAAGGCGCCGCCTCTCATCGTCAAGGGCATCGCAGAGGGCATCGCGGACGCGCCTTTGTTCGAAAAGGTGGAACAGGTCAACGCTTATGTCAACATGTTCATTTCCAAGGAGGAGTTCGTCAAGGATACCCTGGAAGAGGTTCTGGCAAAGGGTGATGATTTTGGCAGGACAGATATCGGCGCAGGCAAGAAGGTCATCGTCGAGTATTCTTCTCCGAACATCGCAAAACCGTTCCACATCGGCCACATCAGAAGCACGGTCATCGGAAACTCCATCTACAAAATTTATGACGCGCTTGGGTACGATGTGGTCAGAATCAACCATCTAGGTGATTACGGCACCCAGTTCGGCAAGATGATCTGCGCCTACAGACATTGGGGCAACAAGGAAGACGTCATTAAGGAACCGATCAAAACCCTGCTCAGCTATTACACCAAGTTCCACGTGGAAGTAGAAACCCATCCGGAGCTGGACGATGAAGCGAGAGATCTTTACCAAACTGGAGCACGGCGAAAAGGAAGAGGTGGAACTCTGGCAGTGGTTCAGAGACGAATCTCTGAAGGAATTTACCAGAGTATATGACATGCTGGGCATCTCCTTTGACTCCTATGCCGGTGAAAGCTTTTACTCCGACAAGATGCCTAGATTCGTGCAGGAACTTGCGGATAAGGGGCTGCTGGAAGAATCCCAGGGCGCGCAGATTGTCGACCTGGAGCCTTATGGCCTGGGTGCTGCGCTAGTAACAAAATCTGACGGCTCCACCCTCTATATCACAAGGGATATCGCGGCAGCCGTATATAGAAAAAAGAAACCTATGATTTCTATAAGAACATCTACGTAGTCGCTTCTCAGCAGAATCTCCACTTCCAGCAGTGGATTCAGATTGTAGAACTGCTGGGCTACGAATGGGCGAGAGACTGTGTCCACATTCCATTCGGTCTGGTCAGCCTGGAGGACGGCACCATGTCCACCAGAGAAGGCAGAGTGGTCTTCCTGGAGGACGTTCTCAACAAAGCAGTAGATAAGACGAAGGAAATCATTAAAGAGAAGAACGCAGACGCATCAGAAGCGGATGTTGATGAGATCGCCAAAGCAGTGGGTATCGGTGCGGTCATTTTCCAGGAATTATCCAACAACAGAATCAAAGACTACACATTCAAGTGGGATAAAGTGCTCAACTTTGACGGAGAGACGGGCCCTTATGTGCAGTATACCCATGCGAGATGCGCATCCGTACTGCGCAAGGCGGGAGAGGCCATCGTGAAGAAGGCAGCCGCCCTTGAGGGCGTGGACTTTCAATATCTCTGCAGTGAGAGCGCCTATGAGCTGGCAAAGCTGTTATACAAATTCCCTGCCGTCATCGTGGACGCAGGCGAAAAATATGAACCATCTATCGTAACCAGACATATTGTAGATATGGCACAGGGCTTCAACCGTTTCTATCACGATGAGCACATCCTGACTGATAACGAAGAAGAGCAGGTTGCAAAGGTTGCCCTGGTCATCGCAGCAAGGACGCCATCAAAAACGGACTGGCACTGCTGGGCATGAAAGCGCCAGAAAGAATGAGCGCAGGCAGGGGAGATTTCCGCTCACTACCCTGCGAAAAACAGGTACCCTCATAAAATGCGTTTTCGCTTTCTCATGGCTTCGCCGGAACTCGCCTGACGGCTCAGACAACCGGCTCAGCCAGAGAAACCCTGGAAAACGCATTTCGCGGGTGCATCTGTTTTCTGCAGAAATCGTTCGCAGAAATCCCCTGCCCTGCGCTGCGGGAAAGGTGCCGGGGTTTGCCCTCCGGGTTGCTTGGGTTTACCCCTCCGGGCGGCCTCATTTGCTCCTTCGGGCGGCAGTGTTACGCAAATTCCCCCGGAAACGGCTGAAAACGTTACGCAGAAAGGCAGAATATCTGCTGATCTGCGTAACGTTTGCATAGCTAATGGCTTGCGCCTGCCCTCATCTGCTAGGGGGGGGGTATGTCTTACGATAAAGTTGTGTTTTGAAGGATTTAGTGTAGTTTGACATAATTGATCGGACAGTAAGGCTTGGTTTTAAGAGATTTCGAGGCAGTTTGGCTGGATAATATGTAATATTATGGAAGATAGTTGCTTTTGAGACAGATTTCAGGCAGAAATGAGCGGACAAATTGAAGAAAAATAACCGTTGCTGCCATTTTGAGGCCCAATCGGCGCTGCTCGGGTGGCTCTGTTATGTCAAATCACCAAAAAAAGTGCCAAAAAGCATAAAACTATCGTATAGGGATTCCAAGTCAAAGTTTATATGTAAAATATGACCGCTTAAGAATGAAGCGAGAAAAAGTTAACTTAAAAAAATCTCCCTTTCAACTGGAGAATATCCTTTCATTCTTGAGCGGCTTTGTCAGAAATAGCTATGATTTCCAAAATTCGGAAGCGCAGGTTTCGATGAACCGGGAGACGGATTTTGAGGAATCATCTATTTTTGACGGTTAGTGAAAGAATGAAAGGATATTCTGATTATGAGATATGAAGGTGATATTTACAGACCTCCCAGTGAGGCTTACAGCCTGTTAATTCAGGTGACCATTGGCTGCTCTCACAACAAATGCACTTTTTGCAGTATGTTCAAGGACAAAAAGTTCAGAGTGAGGGAAGTGAGCGAGGTTCTGGAGGACCTGGAAACAGCGAGGAAGACCTATCGCAGGGTGGAGAAGATCTTCTTATGCGACGGTGACGCCCTCTGTCTTGCTAATCACAAGCTGATGGTGATATTAGAGAAAATCAGGGAACTGTTTCCGGAGTGCAAACGAGTCGGTATTTATGGATCGGCAAAGATGTTCTGCGCAAGAGTCCAGCGGAACTTGCGGAACTTCGCAGCGCCGGCATCGGCATGATTTATCTGGGTGCAGAATCGGGCAGCCAGAAGGTGCTGGATGCGATCTGCAAGGGTGTCACCCGCGAGCAGATGATTGAAGCGGTGCACAAGATCGAAAAATTCTGGCATCAAAGCGTCGGTTACCTTTATCTCCGGTCTTGCAGGCAAGGCAGGATGGGAAGAACACGCCATCGAAACGGGAAAGATGATCAGCGAGATGAACGCTTCTTATGTGGGACTGCTGACTTTGATGCTGGATCCACGCGCGCCGATTACAAAACAGATTGACAGCGGCGAATTGACGCTGCTATCTGGTGAAGAAGTGGTTGCAGAGACCTATCTCATGCTAAAACATGCAGAGCCGACAAAGACTTGCGTGTTCAGAAGCAATCACGCCTCAAACTATGTTTCTCTGCGCGGCAATCTGCCCTCTGACAAAGAGAGGATGATGCAAAAGCTGCAGCGCGCCATGGAAGATCGCGGCTTATTAAAGGACGAAAGATTCAGGATGTTATAATTATGAGGATTTTACTGACCACCTTAAATTCTAAATATGTGCACTCCAATTTGGCGCTGAAATATCTCTACAGCGTGGCGGAAGGTTCGGATCTGGACATAGAACTCTTTGAGTTCACCATCAATAACGATAGGGACTACATCTATACAGAAATCGTCAGGGGCGGTTACGACTATGTCTGCTTCTCCTGTTATATCTGGAACATCGGGAAGATCAAAGACCTGGCATCGGATATTAAGAAAGCCTGTCCGGAAGTAAAGATTTTGCTGGGCGGACCAGAAGTCAGCCATGAAACAGTACTTTTTCATGGAAGAGAATAGCTGGGCGGACTATATCATTCGTGGAGAAGGGGAGTACCCCTTCTTCCAATTTTTGTAAAGAGCAGGTTTTGGATGAGAACGACTTTTCCAAGGTCAGCAGTTTGACCTATCGGGAAAATGGACAGATTCTGGAGACAGAAGACGGACCGCTGCTGGATATGGACACGATTCCCTTTCCTTATGAAAGTCTTCCTATGGAACCGGACAAGGTCGTCTATTACGAGTCGTCGAGAGGGTGCCCTTATCATTGCAGCTACTGCTTGTCATCGCTTGAAAAAAAAACATCAGGCCCCTATCGGTGGAACGAACGAGACGGGATTTAGGATATTTTTTATATAAGAAAGTGAAGCAGGTTAAATTTATCGACAGAACGTTTAATTATGATAAAGACAGAGCCTATGAACTCTGGCGTTATCTGATTGAGAACGATAACGGCGTGACAAACTTTCACTTTGAAATCTGCGGAGAGCTTTTTAGACGACCGGCACTTTGATCTGTTATCAACGGCTCGGAATGGGCTGTTTCAGTTTGAAATCGGTATCCAGAGCGCCAATCCCGACGCCTTGATGGCTGTGGACAGAAAAGAAAGTGTCTTTCCAATATTACATAATGTAGAAAAACTGCTGATTCTGGGCAATATCCATATCCACGTGGATTTAATTGCGGGCCTTCCCCATGAAGATTACAAATCTTTTGCCCGGTCCTTCAACAAAGTCTATGAGCTGGGGGCGGATAACCTGCAGCTGGGCTTTCTGAAGCTCCTGAAGGGCACTAAGATTCGCCGTCAGGCATCTGAATTCGGATATGTTTTTCGTGAAAAAGCGCCTTATGAAGTGATTTCTAACCAAGATCTTTCGGCGGCAGAACTGGTCAAGCTGAAAATGATAGAGACGGTACTTGATCTCTACGCCAATAAAGGCGGATTTGAGATGACTTTGGAGTATATATTAAAATCTTCAGGAGGAAATCCATTTCGTTTTTATGAGCAGCTGGCAGATTTTTTTTCTCTAAAGGCTATCAGCACAGGTCTCATAAAAAAAAGAGGATCTTTACAGGATCTTGTTGAAATTCGCTGAGAGCAAAGGCTTTAGGCGAAGGGGCGGAAGTCTTTCTGACGGAAGATCTTTCGCGGACGATGAACTTTGATGCAGTGAAAAAATTCCATAAAAAAGGATGGGAGATATGATGGAAAACAAAGAAATACAGGATAGAATTGGTGAGTATCTGATACCCCACGTGGAAGAGTTCGTCTTCGATGAATTATCGGACAGTTATCTTGAAAAAGCTGGGATTGCGGACGTTCTTACCGGGGTGCCGGTTCCAATTAGAACGACTTCGATGGCCAACCTTTCCACTCTGGTCATTGCGCAGAACATGGCCTTTATCATCGGCTGTGACGTGAATTTTAAATACAGAGATAACTACATTGCCTATATCATCAGGACTTTTACCAAAGAGTTTGCAAAGCCTTTGATCAACGAGGGCGTGGAGGCGGCAGCCAAAAAATGATTTTGATTACGCCTGCATCTGCTTTCGCGGGGGCGCTTTTGATCGATCCCGATTCGGCAGACGCCCTCTATTGCTACGGCAGAGCCTGCAAAGACTCTTACGAGGTCGGCGAAGGAGAGGAATATGTGGGACGCTACAAAGCGGAATCACTGGAGGCCTTTGAAAAACTGACCATCAAAAATCCTGACTTTGACATGGGTTATTATTTCCTGGGATATGGGTATCTGAACCTGGGTCTTTACGTCAAAGCGAAGCTGACCTGGGAAACTTTTATGAAGCTTTCGGATCACAAGGAGCAGAAGGAAGAAGTGCAAGGGTGGTTGGACAAGCTGGCGGAACCAGTCAAAATAGAAGAGGGGTATAATCACGTTCTCAGCGGACGCTACGAAGACGGATTAAATATTTTGCAGGGTTATGAAAATGATGAGAGATTCAATACCTGGTGGCCTTTATGGTATTATTTAGGAGCTGCATATAAAGCGCTGGAAGACCCTGCGGAGGCAGAACGTTGTTTTAAGCAGGTTCTGAAGCTATCGCCCAGCAATGTGGAGGCGATGGAAGAACTTTTGGCTATTTATGAGACACAGGGTGATCAAGAAAAGGTAGAAAAAATTCTCGCGGAAAATAGAAATCGTCAAGTACAATGCGGAAATGGATAAAGCTGAAAGGATGAACGGCTTGTCGTAAAGTTTGAATTGGAATTTCTATTGGCTTGATTTTCCTGGCACTGCGGTATTTTCAACAGCAGATTTCTGTGAAAGTGCCATAAATCCGGCAAAAAAAAGGGAAAATTAGGCGAATTTTGATGGGAAAGTTGATGCAGAAGTGGCAAAAGTGTCTGAAAAGATGAAAGTTGCTCCTTCAATGGAAGAATATTCATGGGAAAATATGGACGTAAACCCTTTAGCACCTTGATATGGAGAAAAAAACATCATAAATTTGCTATTTGCCCTGCGATGATACTGCAGTATCTGGTCAGATCTGCCTAAATTTGCAAAAAATTGATTGATTCTGGCACTTTACTGCTGACTGCAATGAGATTGAGCAGGGAATCCTCGAAGTGTCTGCTAAAAAAATACATTTATTACCTATTGACATTCACTATGTAGTATTATATAATTATTCATGCCGTCAGAAATGGCGGCATGAGTGTTCCGAGGTAGCTCAATGGTGGAGCAACCGGCTGTTAACCGGTAGGCTGTGGGTTCGAGCCCCACCCTCGGAGCCAATTTTTTTTCTAATGTTGGTGCGCCGGAATGGCGGAATTGGCAGACGCACAGGACTTAAAATCCTGCGATCCTTACCGATCGTACCGGTTCGACCCCGGTTTCCGGCACCATTATAATTTCATACGATATCGCGGGGTAGAGCAGCTGGTAGCTCGTCGGGCTCATAACCCGGAGGTCGCAGGTTCAAGTCCTGTCCCCGCAACCAAACGCAAGAAGAAGCCGTTCGTCAGAACGGCTTTTTTCGTGCGTTGGATTTGTGAGATGAGGACTTGAACCGATAGGCGTGGCCGTGAAGCGAAGCAGTCCGATGGACTGGTGAGCAGGCCACGGTGCCAGCCGACCGAAAGGGGAGGAGCAGCGCGGCGACTTCGAAGAAATCGTGCAAGTTCGAAAGTACGCAGACCTTTGTGTTTTACGAAGAAAAAGCTTGGACTTGAACCAAGGAAAATGCAGAGTCCCCTATGGAGCCGAGGCCGAATATTACATCATCAATTACCCCTTTCAAGTAATGATTGATAGCAGAACAATTTACTTGTCTGCAGCATAAGATGACTTGGGACCACATTTATCTAATTATTTTGTAGGTCCATCATTCCACATCAAATCCATGGAAAGGGAAAGTGTTAACATGATTATTTACAATGCTAATAACGATTGCGATGGTTCCATCAATCGCAGTTGTAAGTTTTGCGGCGGTCGTGGCTGCAGTGCCTGCTGCCAAGGCCCTACTGGGCCGACTGGTGACACAAGTTCCGCCTGCTGTGATTGTAAGGAGCAGCTGAGAAATATAATCCAACAAATCATCACACTATATAAAGATTATGATATATTGGTCACTTTGAGTAGTGGCGATGCGGTTGTTGGCCGTCCTGCCTCTTTGATAATGGGACCAAACGGGCGTGCCGGAGTATTTGAAGTGACAAATTCTCAAAATTTGTCCCAATATTTGTCCATCTGCAGTATCGACTCGATTTTGATTAACAATGCACGTATAATGATGCAATTGTTTATTTGCAGGAGCCGGTTCCTGCTCTGACAGACTGTTGCACTGATTGCGAAGCAACCATTCGATCTCTTTTTGCCTGTCGGAAGACCTAATGTTAGTATCATCACAAACACGCAAACTCCATCAATGGGAACAGTTGTGAAAAATGAATACGGTATGATCGTACTTGCTAATGAAGCTGAAAACAATATCACCTTTATATCCTCGTGCAGTATAGATTTATTTTACACCTAGAGCCTGGGGTGAGCGGCCCCTTATGTCAGTCCACCCAATCTGTCGAAAAAAATGCTTCTATGGCTGTGCAGTTCTATCTAAAGGCGTAGGAGCGAATACTTTCATTGTCAGACTAAAAATTTATCTGACAACCTGAATTTGCTATTTAACGAATCTAAACAGAAAAAGTGGTTAATCTCTTCCATTATGAAGAAATTAACCACTTTATTTACGCGCTTGTAATTATTTGAAAGCTAAAGCATTGAACTGATCGACGATTTCTTTGTCTGGTTCACCTTCTCCAGTGTAAACCATAATCATGCCGTCGTTATGGGCGGCCGCTTTTACCACGGTGATTCCCAAATCATATCCGTCGCCAGTGACATCTTTATATGCATCGGAGTTTTGATCTTCGTACAAATAGAGCTCAATACCACCATCAAATGCGGCCCCATCTGCAGCGCCGATCATATCAAAAAAGCTTTTTTCTTCTTTGTTGGTGAGTTCCAGTTCTGCGGCTACGGCGTCAATCGTTTTATCGATTTTTGGAACGTCTGCTTTATCCGAGTCTCCGCCTCCACAGGCAGCGAGTCCAATACATAACAATATTGACAGGACTAAAACCAGTACTTTTCTTTTTTTTTCATAATACTCCCTCCTCGTTTTACATTATACCATGACGAATCCACTGAAAATAGAATCGGACGTCATGATTCAATGAACGTTTCCTTGCAGCAACGCTGTAAGATCGTTGCGTTCATTATACCATGACGAATCCACTGAAAATAGAATCGGATGTCATGATTCAATGAACACTTCCTTGCAGCAACGCTGTAAGATTGTTGCGTTCATTATACCATGACGAATCCACTGAAAATAGAATCGGACGTCATGATTCAATGAACGTTTCCTTGCAGCAACGCTGTAAGATTGTTGCGTTCATTATACCACAAGATGAATTTAAAATCGAGAGTACGCAGGCCATTTTTCATACCATAACGCTATCTTTGCAGTTCTCCACAATAGTGTGTGAAGATTATGTAAAATTCACAGGGAACCCCTTGTTAATTTAACGGCTATCAATTATAATAATCCAAAATATCTCATAAGTGAACGAGGAGGAATATAGGATTATGGACAACGCCGCCGACGACGCTGCCCGAAGTACATACTTTCGAAAAACGGATAGATTTCATATTACGCACGTTTTGCGGTTTTTGCGCCCAAGACGTGCTTTTCTGTGGAAAAAAAGGCCATAGGGCCAGGGGCAGACCATGGATTGGTAAAGGGCTTTTTTCAATTCTTAAAGGGGCTGCCTCCTGGGCGGCTGATTGCCTTAGGTTTTGCCGCGGTAATCCTGTTGGGCACCTTCTTGCTCCTTTTGCCGGTATCCATAAAATCAGACATGGAGGTCGGCTTCGTAGACGCACTGTTTACCTCTACCAGCGCAGTCTGTGTAACTGGTCTCATTGCCATTGATACAGCCGACCATTTTACCGCTTTTGGTCAGATTGTCGTGGCGCTGTTGATTCAGATTGGCGGATTAGGCGTGACTTCTGTAGGCGTCGGTTTCATACTGGCGGCAGGAAAGCGCGTAAGCATAAAGGGACGGCTGATTGTAAAAGAAGCACTCAACATCGACAGTTCTAAGGGGGATTATTCGGCTGGTCAAAGTGGTCCTGCTCACGACCTTGTGTTTTGAACTGGCAGGCGCGATGCTGAGCTTTATCGTTTTCGTGCAGGATTTTCCGCCGTTAAAGGCCTTGGCAATCAGCGTATTTCACTCCATTGCCGCTTTCAACAACTCAGGCTTTGACATCTTGGGCGGCATGCAGAATCTGATACCATATCAATCCAACGTATTACTGAATCTGACCACCTGTGGTCTCATCCTCTTTGGCGGACTAGGGTTCCTGGTCATCCTTGACATTATAAAAAACAGGTCTTTTCGGAAGCTGTGCCTCCACTCGAAGGTCGTCATTACGACCAGCGCAGCCTTGCTGTTAATCGGTACGATACTCCTGAAAGTCACGGAAGACATCACCTGGCTGGGCGCTTTCTTTCACAGCGTGTCAGCTAGAACTGCAGGATTTTCTACATATACGATAGGGGAATTTTCTAACGGCGGACTTTTTTACATTAATTCTCTTGATGTTTATAGGCGCTTCACCAGGGTCGACAGGAGGAGGCATTAAGACCAGCACTTTTTTGTCCTGCTGCAGTCCGTGAAGAGCCTGGTGACAAAAACTCATTTCTGTGCATTCAGGCGCAGTATTTCTGAACAGGGATTTCAAAAGCCTATATCATTACTTTTCTATCCCTGCTTGTGGTGTGCTGCGGAACTTTTCTGCTTTGCATACTGGAGCCGGAGTTTTCATTCATTCAGCTGTTATTTGAGGTGACATCGGCCTTTGGCACGGTGGGCCTGTCCACAGGAATCACGCCGGATCTAGGAGCAGTCAGCAAAATTGCGATGGTGTTAATCATGTTTATCGGCCGGCTGGGGGCGTTTACGCTGGCTTCTATGTGGGTGATCCGGCCGGAACCCACAGTTCGTTATACAGAAGAATCAATTACGATAGGTTAAAGGAGAAATGAGAATGAAAAGTATAGAATCTTTTTGGTGTCATCGGCTTAGGCCGTTTCGGTACTGCCTTGGCACAGAGCCTGGCAAAAGCAGGGAAGGAAGTCATCGTAGTGGACTGCAACGAGGATAAGGTTCGGGAGATGCGCCAGTTTACAGAACATGCTTTTGTGGCCGACCATCTCAATAAGGAGACGCTGGAAGAAATCGGCATGCAAAACTGCGATACGGTCATCGTCTGCATCGGGGAAAACATCGATACCAGCATCCTCACCACGCTTCACGTCGTCAGCCTGGGGTGCCTCATGTAATAGCAAAGGCGATCAGCAGTGATCAGGGAACCGTACTTGAGAAAATTGGTGCAGATGTGGTTTACCCAGAGCGAGATATGGCACTGCGTCTTGGGAAGAGATTGTTATCGCAAAACTTTCTGGACTCCATCTCCCTGAATAACGAAGTGGAAATTAAACAGATACCTTTGCCGGCATCTGCAGCAGGGAGCAGTGTGGAGGAAATGAACCTGAGACAGCGCTATGGTCTGAACATCATCGCCATAAAGCGGGAAGATGCCACTGATATCGCTGTATCGCCGCAACATCGCTTCAACGTAGGTGATATTATCGTGGTAATTGGAAAAACTGAACGTATATGGGAATTTGAACGTAATTTGGAATGAAGGTATGAGGAAAACACATATAAATGTAAAAAAGAGAGGGGAATTGGAATGAGAAATCATGTTGTGTTGACGGTGGCCAAGGGTTTGATTGTAGGAGGAACGATGCTGGTACCGGGCGTCAGCGGCGGTACTATGGCCATGATTCTCGGTATCTATGACAGGCTGGTAACATCGGTCAGTTCATTTATGAAACACAAGCGGCAAAGCCTTTTCTTTCTGGCCTTGTTTTCCGCAGGCGGCCTCGCGGGCATGCTGCTCTTTGCAAACCCACTGCTGGCATTGATAGAGGCGTATCCCATGCCTACACTGTACTTTTTCCTTGGCGCTGTAGCCGGAGGGATTCCGGTTATCTTGAAACAGGCACGGATCGAGCGATTTTCCTGGAAGGTGCCGCTTTACACGATCCTGGGGCTGCTGGCAATTCTGCTCTTTACAAAACTGCCTATGGGGACTTTTCAAGCTGAGGCGGATCGTGGCTTCGTGCAGATCCTGTTCTTGGCAGCAGTCGGTTTCATTGCAGCAGTGGGGCTGGTACTGCCTGGAATCAGCGTCTCTTACCTGCTTCTGCTCATGGGCCAGTACGATGTTACGATGAAAGCAATCAGTGACTTTGACCTGCCTATTCTGATGCCCTTTGGCCGTTGGACTGCTCATAGGCATCGTTCTCACTACAAAAGCCTTAGAACGGGCGATGAAACGTTATCCTCAGACCACCTATCTGATAATCTTTGGATTTGTAGCAGGTTCTATCGTGGAAGTATTTCCGGGGGTTCCGGCAGGGTCGACGCTGCTTCTGTGCCTGGGACTGCTGGCGGCAGGATTTTGCCTGATCCGTCTGTTGTCGCGGCAGGAGATGAAGGCATGAAAGGAGACCAAATGAACTTTGTGATTCGCATTGCAACGGAAAAAGATATTGATGAATTGGAGGTGCTTTACGATGCCTTAAACGATCATTTGGCTGCCGGGGTCAATTATCCAGGATGGCTCAAGGGGATTTACCCGGTTCGTGAAACTGCTGCCCAGGGCATAGCGGAAGGCTGTCTCTACGTGGCAGAATGTGACCATCGCACGATCGGTTCGATTATTTTTGCGGCGCGGCATGGAACCGATCTATCAAAAGCCCGCTGGCAGCTGCAGCTCGAGGGGGGAAGCGGTGCTGGTGGTGTACACCTTTGTCGTACATCCAGATTGGCTGTCAAAGGGAATCGGCCAGGAGCGCTGGACTTTGCTGTAGAATATGGCTTGCAGACGGAAACAAAGGCGCTTCGCCTGGATGTATACGAGCATAATTTACCTGCCATACATCTCTATAAAAAACGGATTCAAATATATTGAATCCGTCGATTTGGGTTTGCGCGAATATGGTTTAGACTCCTTTCATCTTTACGAAAAGCTGATCTAAAATTTCTATTTATGAGGTTTTTCCACCCAGCGCCTCGAACAGCTGCTCATAATAGGCGCGGAAAATACTGCCCCGGCGCCACAAGAAGGTGATGTTGTGGGAGATGGAGAAATGGGCAAGAGGTATGGTCTTGAGCGTACCTTTTGCTTCAGCTCTTCCTGTACGGCAAATCCATAGAGGAAGGTGATACCGGCGCCTTGCTTGACCAACTCCTTGATAGCGGTTACGTTATTCATCTCTGTCACATGAGCGAAGTCCGCTACCACCAGATTGTGCCTCTTCAAGTAACTCTCCAAAATGTTGCGAGTTCCGGAACCCGCCTCGCGGACAATCAGCCTTTCATCTAAAAAGATCCTCAACCGTATTGACCTTGCCTTTAAAAGGGTAATCTGACTTAGAGACTGCCACGAAGGATTCTACGGAATAGATGAGAAAATCGTACTGATCTTTTTCGAAGGAACCTTCCACCAGGGCACAGTCAATCTTTCCTTGATCCAGTTCATCGAGCAAGATTTTTGTATTGTCCATGGTGATATGTACGTCTGCTTCTGGATTGCGGGACAGAAAAACCTGCTAAAGCCTGGGGCAGCAGATAGGCGCCCACTGTCTTTGTCGCTCCCAGGGCTAGGAGCTTGCCTCTCTTGGTGGTGTCCAACAGTTTTTCTCTCAGATAGATTTCATCATGCTTCAGGGTTGTTGCTGCGTCTCGCAGCAGTTGTCCGGCCTCGGTCAAAACAGGACGCTTACCTTGAAATTGGAACAGTTTGACCCCGAAATGCTCTTCTAGGTAATGAATGTGCTGTGTGACGGCCGGCTGGGTAATGCTCAGGGCCTCGGCGGCTTTGGTATAATTCATATACTGGCAGACCGCCAGGAACGTGTCGATTCTAAAATCTATCATAATCTGTCACCTCTTTATAAATCTCCAGTTTTTTCTATCATAACACAGATCAATCGACGAATAAATAAGCAAATTTTATTATAGCATAATATATTATCATTTCCTTTTTATCATTCTTTCCTGCTATAGTAAATATACATAGAAGGTAAAAAAGAGAAGGAGGAGAATGGTCATGGGATACCGTATAAGCTTTGATCAGGCGGACCAGATTTTTTTTTGAAAAACTGGGCGAAGCCTACGAGATTTGGGCGCCGAAGCGTTTTGCTGGAAAAGGCAGATATTCACAGACGGATTTGATCCGTTACGACAAAGTCTGTAAGATGGGGAAATCGAATACAAAGAAAAAATCCGATTTACCTGCCAAGGAGGTATTAAGCCCCATCACACAGTCATTGTTTTATTTCACAGAGGATGAATTTATCGAGAGTAAGGCAGGACGCAAAAATTGCTGGTTTTCATGCGCCCCTGCGACATCCACGCACTGCACCATCAGGAAAAGATTTACCTGGAAAACGGCGGTTTTGCCGATCTATACTATCAGCGCATGAAGGATAGAGTCAAAATCGTCATGATGGAATGCGTCAGCGGCTGGGACACCTGCTTCTGCGTCAGCATGGGAACCAATCAGGCAGAAGACTACAGCGCGGCAATTCGCTTCGAAGAAAATGACGTGTTGATGGACGTGACCGACGAAGATCTGGCTCCTTATTTCGACGGCAGCAAAAAAAACAGAATTTAAACCGGAATACATAAAAAGAAAACCAGATGACAGTGAAAATTCCAGATATTCCTGACAAGGAAGTCCTGACAAAGCTGAAGGAACATCCGATGTGGAAAGAATTCGACAAACGCTGTGTTTCCTGCGGAGCCTGTACGGTAGCGTGCAGTACCTGCACCTGCTTTACGACTACGGATATTTTGTACAACGAAAACGCCAACGTCGGCGAACGGAAACGGACGACGGCATCCTGCCAGGTAGCTGGATTTGCGGACATGGCAGGCGGCATGGGATTCAGAAATACGGCTGGTGAGCGGATGCGCTACAAAGTCCTCCATAAATTCCATGATTACAAAGAACGCTTCGGAGATTACCACATGTGTGTCGGCTGCGGACGCTGCATCGACCGCTGTCCAGAATTTATCTCCATTGCGGCGACGGTGAACAAGATGTCAAAGGCCATCGACGAAATCAAAGGAGGGCAAAGAGATGAATAACATTGTAAAAACCGATTCCGTGCGAGATTCTGTCAGTCAACCGGGAGAGTCTGCACGAATATACCTATAGAGTGAAAAACCGATATCAAACCGGAACACGGGCAGTTCTTACAGCTGTCCATTCCGAAGATTGAGAAGCCCCTTATTTCCGTCAGCTCCTTTGGAGACGGCTGGCTGGAATTCACCATTCGTTCGGTAGGCAAAGTGACCGATGAGATTTTTAGAAAAAGAAGCGGGAGACACGCTGTTTCTGCGGGGCGCTTACGGCAAAGGCTGGCCGACAGATCAGTTTAAAGGTAAAAACGTGGTGGTCATCACCGGAGGCACGGGATTAGCACCGGTGAAGAGCATGCTGAATATGTTCTGTGATCAGCCGGATTTCGTCAAAAGCGTGACGTTGATCAGCGGATTTAAGAATGAAGAGGGCATCATCTTTAAAAATGATCTGGACCGCTGGGCAAAGCACTTTAACACCATTTATACCTTGGATAAGGATCAGAAAGAGGGTTGGCGCGTAGGATTTGTTTCTGAGTTTATTTCAGAAATTCCTTTTGACCAGTTCGGAGAGGATTACGAAGTGGTCATCGTGGGACCGCCGCCGATGATGAAATTCACAGGTCTGGCAGTTGTCAAAAAACGGTGCGGCAGAAGAGAAAATCTGGATGTCCTTTGAGCGGAAAATGTCCTGTGCAGTAGGCAAGTGCGGACACTGCCGTATTGACGAGACTTACGTATGTCTGGATGGCCCTGTGTTCAATTACACCAAGGCAAAAATATCTGGTAGATTAAAGAGGAGGCAGTGGTAATGAATCATGATATTGATATAAAAAGGTACGGATCAACTGCTTTAGGCAGTCCAAGGTGCCAGGAGAATTTATGCTGATGCTGCGTGTGCCGGGTGCTTTGATTCAGGCAAAACATCTGAGTATGGTACAGGAAATCTGTGAGCGCTGGGGCAATGGGACTTTTCACATGGGCACCAGACAGAACATGGATATACCGGGCATCAAATATGAATACATAGATGAAGTCAACAAGTTCATCAAAAAATTATATAGAAGAAGTAGACGTGGAGATGTGCGGCGTGGATATGGAAGTGGGCGATTACGGCTATCCTACCATCGGCGCCCGTAACATCATGAGCTGTATCGGCAACGCGCACTGTATCAAAGGCAATGCCAACACCTATGAGTTAGCGAGAAAAAAATCGAGAAGCTGGTATTTCCATCTCACTACCACATCAAAGTGGCAGTTGCCGGATGTCCCAACGACTGCGTAAAAGCCAACTTCAATGACTTTGGCGTCATCGGCATCCACAAGCAGGAATATGACATCGATCGCTGCATCGGCTGCGGTTCCTGTGTGGACGCCTGTAAACATCACGCAACGGGTGTTCTGTCACTGAACGCCAACGGCAAAATAGATAAAGACACCTGCTGCTGCGTGGGCTGCGGCGAGTGTTCCCTGATCTGCCCCACCGGCGCATGGAGCAGAGGCACCAAGCAGCTGTACCGTGTGACTTTTGGGCGGACGTACCGGCAAGCAGAATCCGAGAGCAGGAAAGCTGTTTATGAACTGGGTGACCGAGGATGTGATTCTGGCCATGTTCGGGAACTGGCAGAAGTTCTCCGCCTGGGTGCTGGATTACAAGCCCGAGTACCTGCACGGTGGCCATCTGATCGACAGAGCCGGTTACAAAGTGTTCATGAAACATATTCTGGAGGGCGTTGAGCTCAATCCAGAAGCCAAAGTGGCTGACGATATCTACTGGGCAGAGAACGAGCAGAGGGGCAATATGCACGTCATGCCGATCTCAGAGCACAAACCTTGCGGCCCGCAAGAATAAATTTACGTTGTTCCTTTCTATATAAACCTTAAATTAAAGCAGGACCCGCTACGGACTTGGAAAAGTCTGCAGCGGGTTTTGCTTTTATTTTGGTGTTTGATGTAATCTTTTCAGAGCATTGCCGTTATATATGTGAAGCATGTTTTAAAAAAAAGAAAAGGAGGCATAATGTGAAAGACTGTGCAATCATTCTGTTTTGGCGACAATAAGATTAGCGATACAGCGTAGCTGCTGCACAAATAGATTTTTTTTCTGTTGGTGCAGCAGTTTTTGTGCGCAGATGATGCACAAGACAATCATGATTATTTTTGCATCAAAAAAAGGGAGAAAAAGGGAAAAACCCCCATTTGTGCAATCTGAATACCCTGGAAACAGGCAATTTGCCGCTGCTTCTCGAAAACAGGATAATGGCACAATATTTGCAATATTGCATAAATAGAACGAGAACAATTTATGCAGAAAGGAATAGGCTTAAAAAAATGAAAGATTTTTATTTCAGGATGCTAACCAGAGTCCGTTACGGCGTAGGTATCAGCAGCAAGATTGCAGACTTCGCCAAGGAGATGGGCGGCAGTAAGATTTTTGTAATCGCAGATAAGATTTTGCTGGAGACAGACACCTTGCAAGGCGTCTTTGAGAGTTTTGAGAAAGCAGGGATGGAATATGAGCTGTTTACCGACATCGTGCCTGAACCTCCGGTCAAAGTGGTTGACGAAGTTTCTAGCGTGATGCGCCGGGTTGGCTGCAATCTTTGTGTCGCAATCGGCGGCGGCAGCACCATCGATACGGCCAAGGCTGTGTGCATGCTGCAGACCCACGAGGGTTCTGTCAAAGATTACCTTTTCGGCGGCACAAAGACCGTCACGAAACCCTGCGTCCCGTTGATCTGCATTCCGACGACGGCAGGGACTGGCGCCGAGGTGACGGCAGCCTCTGTCATCGATGATACGGAGAATCAGGTAAAATTGTCGGTGACTCATGAAAACCTGATCCCGGATCTGGCGCTTCTGGATCCCAGCCTGCAGACGTCGCTGCCAACATTTGTAACAGCGGCGACCGGGATGGACGCACTGACCCATGCCATCGAATCCTATACCACCCTCAATGCCAATCCGGTGGGAGATGCTTATGCGCTGCAGGCTATGAGGCTGATTGGCGAAAATTTGCGGACTGCGGTATCGGATGGCAGCAATATAGAGGCTAGGGGAAATATGACTGTTGCCAGCTTCCTGGCAGGAGCTTCCCCTGCTCAACTGCGGCGTCAGCGTCGTCCACGGCATTGCCCAGTCCATCGGCGGTATCGCCCATGTTCCACACGGACTTGCCAACGCTTTGATTCTGCCATATGCCATGGAAATCAATTATGTGGGGAATCTGGAGAAATTCAAGAACATCGCAGCCTGCCTGGGAGAAAAGGCAGAGGGTCTTTCTCTGCGGGATGCCGCAAGGAAAGCGGTCGAAGCGATCATCAACTTGGAAAAACGATATCGGCATTCCAAGAAAGCTTTCCGAAGTCGGTGTAACGAGAGAGATGTTCTCGCAGATTATCAAAGATACGATGAAGTACCGTCTGCTGGCCATCAACCCGGTCAAAATTACCAGAAAGCATGTGGAAGACATTCTGGAAGCAGCCTACTAGAAAGGAGAGATCAATGCTCACATTATTTAAACCGTATGGAGATATTCTTGCAGAACAAAGAAGATACGGGCACATCGTAAATGTGGTAGGAGTCAATGAACCAGAAGGCCCGGCTCGTGTAGCGGAAATTCGTAAAAAAATGAAAAACTGTGATATTCTGCAGGCGGATGTAGATATTGCTGTAAATAAAGAACTTATTGAAGGTGCGGACAACCTTCGTGCAATCGTCTGCACTTCTATCGGAACCGATTATGTCGACATACCAGAGATGACAAAGGCTGGAATCCCAGTTGCAAATAATCCGGACTTCTGTATCGAAGCGGTGGCTGAGTTTGCAATGAGCCTGATGTTCTCTATCGTCCGGCGTGTTCCAAAGGCGGTGAACGGTGTAGCAGACAATAACTGGCTCATACGGTACCAATCTGGCGGAATAGAGTTAAAAGGAAAGACCCTGGGTCTGGTTGGGTTTGGCCGTATTGGCAGAGAAGTCGCGCGAATGGCATCGGGGATCGGAATGAAGGTGATCGCTTTTGATCAGTACATCAACACTGACCTTGCAAAGTCCATGGGTGTTACATCAGTGGAGATAGAAGAACTTTATGCACAGGCCGATGTGATTAGTATCCATTGCCCACTGACAGAGGAAACAAAGGGCATGATTGACAAGACTGCATTGAAAAGGATGAAGAATGGCGCATATCTCATCAATGTATCCAGGGGCGGCATTATCGTAGAAGAAGATATTATGGCATTCATAAAGAACGGGAAGTTAGCAGGAGTTGCTCTGGATGTATTGGGGACAGAACCGCCGGCAAAATCCCACCCATTAATTGACTAGCAGATCAAAATGTCATCATCACGCCTCACATGGCTTGGAATACCCATGAAGCTGATGAAAAAAGCGTTTCTGCATACGTTGGAGCAGATCAAGGCTATTTCTGAAGGGAGGGTGCCGCCATCTGTTGTGAACCGGGAGGCTTTGTCGAATCCGAGGTTAGAAGGATGGTTTCAGAATGGCGAAGCCTGATTGTTTTGCTCCGTTTTTTTTATAACATCGGGGATATCGTCCAAAGGACGTATTTCCGATGTTTCAAAGAACGTACCTTGCAAAGAGTCGCCCCTTGCGGGCGACATATGGAAATAGGAATCTTTGATTCCGTTATTTCCACGTTTTTTATTAACATATTTCTAAAATGATTAAGAAAGGAAAGAGGCCAGAGTATGAAAAGGTGGAAAAGACAAGTATTCGTAATCGTCATGATTTTATCGCTCATGACAACCATGGCTGCCTGCGGGAACAAGGATGCCGGAGGAGAAAGCAAAGGAGGCGAAAAAACCATTGTATACGGTCAGGGAGGCGCATGGAACAGACTGATGCCATATGACCTCATCGGCATGTTCAGTATCATGCCTAATGAAAAAGATTTTTTTGACAGGCTGTGCGGATTTGATAATGAAAACATCATCTATTACAGAGCCGCAGAATCTATTGACCTTAAAGGATCAGACTGTTTTTACCGTTCATCTGAGAAAGGATTCCAAATGGCATGATGGAGAACCCGTTACGGCACATGACTGGGAATGGACCTTCAAGACGATGGCAAAACCTGAGTTTGAAGGTTACGGCAGCCGTGGATTCCTCACACAGTTTGCAGGAACTGACGGAAGCGGAACTGGAGATATTCAGATCAAAGCAATTGACGACTATACACTGGAAATGCACTTGAAGAATCCGACGACACCAGAAGCATTTTTCGGTTCGTACTCCTATTATTATTATGTATTACCGAAACATTTATTGGAGGATATTCCTGTAGACGAACTCGGAACCTGTGATTTCTGGGACAACCCGATCGGATCAGGACCTTGTAAATTCGTCAGTGAGAAACCGGGATATGAGGTAGTTCTTGAAGCTTACGACGATTACTATTTAGGACGTCCACAGTTTGACAAATTAATCTATCGTGTTATGTCAGAGGAAACCTTATCTTCCGGACTCTTAGCAGGTGAATTTGATGTAGGCTGGAATACGGTCACTGCAGAGGAGGCATTGGAATCTCTCGATGGCAAGAATGGACTGCATGCAGATTTGGTCGACAACAAGATCAACATCCAGATGGTTTTAAACAATGAAAAATTCGGACCGGAAGTGCGTCACGCATTTGAACTTGCCATTGACAAGCAATTAATCGTTGATTCTGTATTAAAAGGATATGGGGAGCCAGTGTGCAGTGCGTTGATGCCAAGCAGCCCTTACTATAACAAGGACCTCAAGGTTGAATACAATCCGGATAAGGCAAAGAAGATGCTGAAGGAAGCCAACTTTGATTTCAGTCAGACGATTTCTCTGGGAGCTTCCAACTCTGACCGTGAAAAAGATGGCTGTCATTATCCAAGACTGCCTCAAGAAGATTGGCGTGAATGTAGAAATTGAGACGGGCGATGCGACCACTTTGATGTCAGGTGCGAGAGATGGTTCTATCGATATGTGTCTGTTACAGTCGACGACTGGAGCTTCGCCAACCTATCTCATGATGGCCTACGTAACAGACGGCGTTACTTATTGCCGCGTTCAGGATCCGAAGTATTATGATCTGCACGTTGCCGTTAATCAGTGCGTAGACAAAGATGATCGTATTAAAAAAGGCTTGGGAGATGCAGAAAGTCCTCTATGAGGAGAGTCCGAACATCAACCTGGTCGATCAGGACATTTATATGGTATGCTCTTCGAAACTCAGCAATATCACAGTTCCAAACAACGATAAGTGTTGGGAATGGGTTGTCAAGTAGTTTAGAAACAGTATTGAAGTTGACGGATATATAGCGAGGGGGATTATCCCCCCCCTCGTGTGTATAGACTTGTCAAAGGAGGTGAGCCTTTGCCGCGCTATATTATTAAACGGATATTATCGATGATTCCGGTGTTTTTTGATCCTGACATTTGCAGTATTTATTCTTTCTGATTACGCTCCAGGCAACGCAGTAGATCTGATTGCATCAGAGAACAAGATGACAGAAGAAGCGTATCAGTCTTTGATTCATGCATATGGACTGGATCAGCCCTTGCTTGTCAGATATGCAAATTGGCTGCTAGATCTTTTCCAGGGTGATATGGGAGTATCTGTCCGCGCAAAGATGCCAGTCATGCAGATGATTGGAAACAGAATCGGCCCTTCGCTCTTTTTAATGGTAACCGGTTGGTACTTTCGGTTCTGATTGCAATACCACTCGGTGTGGCTGCAGCATTCAAGCCGTACTCCTTTTGGGACAATTGCTCTTCCACATTGGCATTCATAGGAAATGCAATGCCGAGCTTTTTCCTTGGTTTGTGTGTCTTATATATTTTCTCGGCCAAACTTGGAATCTTCCCTGGGTATGGTATGTATACCGCAGGTACTGAAGGATCACTTGGAGATCTGCTTTACCACTTGGTGATGCCGGCCTTTGTCGTAGCGTTCACACTTCTCGGGGATTTGGTGAAACAAACCAGGGGCGGCCTGCTGGAAGTGCTCAATGAGGACTATGTCAAGACAGCCAGAGCAAAAAAAGGATTAAGTGAAAAGGTCGTGATTATCAAGCATGCCCTCAGAAATTCCTTAATTCCGATTGTGACGGTAATCAGTTTGAACATACCGTATATTGTCGGAGGCGCAGTCGTTATTGAACAGATCTTTGGATGGCCGGGAATCGGTACACTCATGGTACAGTCCATTAATGCGAGAGATTTCAGCGTAGTAATGGGGATTACCACGATGATTTGTGTGGTCGTTATGTGCTGTAATATCATATTGGATATTTTCTATGGAGTGCTGGATCCTCGTATCAGCCGCAGCAAATAATGCAGGAAGTGGTGAGAACAATTAAGGATACTAAATTATTGATTCAGAAAGAAAACTTTTTTTCAGAAGTTTGTAAAACACAAAATGGCAACGGTAGCCTTTATGATCATTGCAATAGAAGTGATTATCGTATTTCTAGGCCCAGTATTATTTGATATAGACCCGTATTTTATGGATTCTTCTTCTTTGGCAAAGCCGCCATCATCTGTCCATCTGCTGGGGACGGATGATATCGGCAGAAGATATTTTTGCTCGTATGCTTTATGGCGGACGCATCTCCCTTTGCAGTCGGCGTGTGTTCCACGCTGATCAGCTTTATCATTGGAATTCCATTGGGGCTGTGCGCAGGATATTTTAAAGGCAAGGTTGAATTTCTCGTCATGCGGTGCGTCGATATCTTTCAGTCGTTTCCGGGATTGATTATGATTCTGGTGTTGGTTGCCATATTCGGTTCTTCTGTATTTTCTATGATTATCATGATTGGAGTGATGGGATGGATACAGCCCGCGAAGATTGTTTATGGTGCGACCCTTTCCGTCTGCGAGAAGGACTTTGTCGAATCTGCCAGGTCGATGGGGGCCAGCCATGCTACCATATTGATCAGGCACATATTGCCCAATGTGCTGTCTCCTGTATGGATTTTGATTGCATTCAGAGTTTCCGGTGCAATTATCATGGAATCATCGTTAAGCTTTTTAGGTGCAGGCATCAGGCCGCCACAGGCGTCTTGGGGCAATATCATCAATGCTGCGCAGAATGCGACGGTGTTGGCAACACAGCCTTGGATCTGGCTCCCGGCGGGAATTGTGCTGTTTGTCACTATTATCTGCATCAATTTGATCGGAGAAGGCGTGCGCGACGCATTGGATCCGAAAATGAAGAGATAGGGGGAAGCACGAATGAGAGCAGAAAATCCAATACTACAGGTGAAAAATCTGCAAGTTGATTTTTTTAGTCAAAAACATACGATTACCGCAGTAAAAGACGTCAGTTTCAGCGTGGATAAGGGGACAACCTTAGGCATCGTGGGCGAAAGCGGATGCGGAAAAAGTGTTACGGCAACATCCATCATGAGGCTTCTCCCCAGACAATACAGCAAGATCAGCCAGGGACAGATCTGCCTCGATGGAGAGGACTTACTGGCAAAATCAGAAGAGGAAATGTACAAGATCAGGGGTACAAAGGTGTCTATGATCTTTCAGGATCCATTGACTTCTTTAAATCCCGTTTATACCATCGGTACACAGCTTTGTGAGGTTCTCCTGACACATAAGATTGCAGATAAAAAGCAGGCCTTTGAGATGAGTGTTGAAATGCTGCGTAAAGTCGGAATTGGCGATGCACGTAATAAGATGAAGACTTATCCCCATCAGATCAGCGGCGGTATGAGACAGCGCGTCATGATTGCCATGGCAATGCTGACCAATCCGCAAGTTTTAATTGCGGATGAACCGACGACTGCGCTGGATGTAACCATTCAGGCACAGATTCTGGAACTGATGGCAAAACTGAAGGAAGACTTTGATACCTCGATTCTGATGATAACCCACGATATGGGTGTCATCGCAGATGTAGCCGATTATGTCTGTGTCATGTATGCAGGAGAAATCGTCGAGTACGGCACATGCGAAGAAATCTTCGACCATCCGCAGCATCCGTATACGAAGGGGCTTTTAAAATCCATTCCTAGATTGGATGAAGACACGAAAATCTTATACACCATTAAAGGTATGGTACCAGTATGCAGGATATGCCAAGGGGATGCCGGTTTTCAAACAGATGCCCACATTGTACGATGCGATGCAACGAACAACATCCTGATTTAAAGGATTTTGACAGACATCAGGTCAGATGCTGGCTGATGGATGGGAATTGTTAGGAGAGGTGAGATATGGATAAACCCTTATTAGAAATCAGAGATGTAAAAAAAGTATTTCTACAGCGACGGCATAAAGGTCGGTAAGAAGCAGTGTGTCAAAGCGGTTGATGGATTCTCTCTTGATATTTTAAAGGGAGAGAATGTTGGGCTGGTTGGCGAAAGTGGATGCGGAAAGTCCACCTTGGGCCGCACCATTCTGAATCTGTACCCGGCGACCTCCGGCACCATTCGGTATCAGGGACAGAATATTGAAAAATTGTCTTTTTAAAAGATGCGGCTTATCGCAGAGAGTTACAGATGATCTTTCAGGATCCTTATGCATCACTGAACCCGCGCCGTACGATTTTCCAATCTATGGAGGAGCCCCTGGAACTATTTAAGCTGGGGGACAAAGGGGAGAGAAAAGAAAAAGTGATAGAGATGTTAAACGAGGTGGGCATTGGCAGAGAGCATTTGGACAAGTTCCCCATGAAATGTCAGGCGGACAGAGACAGAGAGTTGCTATCGCAAGATCCTTTATATTAGATCCGAAGTTTATCGTTGCAGATGAACCAGTATCTGCTCTCGATGTTTCCGTCAGATCACAGGTTTTGAATATCATGAGGAGATTACAGGAAACCCATAGCTTTTTCTTACATGTTTATCTCCCATGATCTGAGCGTGGTGCGCTACCTGTGCGATAAGGTAGTCGTCATGTATCTGGGGAAAATGGTGGAATGTGCGGATAAGAAAGAGTTATTTGAACATCCGACACATCCTTATACCAGGGCATTGCTTTCTGCCATACCGATTCCAGATGTGCATCGCAGAAGTGAACGTATCATTTTGGAAGGTGATCTGCCGAGTCCTGCAAATCCGCCGACGGGATGCGTGTTTCACACGCGGTGTAAATATGTAACGGAAGAATGTAAAAATGTCTGCCCAGAACTGAAAACGCTCCATGGCAGCCATCAGGTGGCGTGCCACTATGCGGAAAAAAATTCTATGAATAGTTAAGAAAGAGCGGATGCTCTCTTAAATAATCAAAATGAAATAACAAGGAGGAGAAAAATGGTTCCAGTAAATTATGCAGGTTTACAGTTAAGAAATCCTGTCATCGTGGCGTCGGCAACACCGTCCATCAATGTTGAGGCAATCAAGCGTGCCGCAGATGCGGGTGCAGGTGCAGTTGTAACGAAGTCGATGATTTTCCCAGATCCAGAGACAGGAAGGCCGGCAGGAAACTGCCTTCGCCCTCGTTTTATGGTTTATAATACCCCACATGGTTTTGACCCGGCTGTGTTTAAAAGGGATGGGCAGTTTTCATTTTTTAGAAATGCTGAGGTATATCCTACCCCAGATGAGATGGGACGTATGCTGGAAGAGTTGAAAGGACCTCATGGCGTCGATATTCCGATCATCGTGAGCATCTGCGGAAAACCCAATGACTATGAAGAATGGCGTAAATTGGCACGCATGGCAGAAGATATGGGCGCAGATGCCATCGAACTGAATATGCATGCTGTTCCTAAAGTAACTACCTTAGACCCGTTGTTCATTTCCGTACCAAAGTCAGAGGTGAAAATTCCTGTAATCTGTAAGATGATGGCTCTCAACGATGATCCGACCATTGCGGCAAAAAAAAGCGGAAGCGGCTGGTGCTGACGCAATTGCAGCCCTGGGAACCTTCCCGATTGATGGATTGGAAATTGATACAGAAAATGAGCGCCCATGGTTAGGATATCACGGCATGGGAGGATCGTGGCTCCGTCCGGTGGGTCTGCGCTATCTTTCTCAGGTTGCACAGGGAACAAAACTGCCATTGTCAGGCGTTACAGGAATTCAGACAGGGGAAGATGCCATCAAGTATATGTTATGCGGTGCAACTACAGTTCAGATCTGTGGCGCTATTTATGCGAAGGGCTATAAGGTGCTTACAGAAGTTTCTGACGGCATCGATAAGTGGATGGCGGATCACGGATATAAGACCATTGAGGAATTTAGAGGAAAGGCGCTGCAACATCTCAATGATTCTGCTTGGACTGAATATGATCCTCCAGTCCGTGCAGTCGTCAATGAAGAAAAGTGTATCGGCTGTGGTGTTTGCAAGGATTCGTGCATGTACAGCGCGCTGAGCATGGAAGGCAAGAAGGCGCATATCTCTGAAAAAATGCGATGGCTGTGGCGTCTGCTGGTCCATGTGTCCGAGCAAAGCAATCACGATGGAACGTTTCGAACGCTAAGAGAAGAAAAGTGAGGAATAACGATGGCGAAGTATTTTATGGAATTTGAAAAGGGCGGCAGATTTGAAATAGAACTTGATTACGACGCTCCAATGACAGCCGCCGCTTTTAAGGCATTCATGGAAGAGAACAATGGATATCAGGCCCTTTGTTTACAGGGGAGATTTTCTGGGAAGAAATGTATTTCCCGGCAAAACTGGGAGCAAAAGAAAGAGAAAACAAAAAATACCAAACCTTGCAGAGGCTGTCTATATTTCAATCCGGATCCTGAGTGGTCTGCAGTTTGTATTTACTGGGGAGATGAAACCCCGATAAGAGAACGCTATCACAACTTGTTTGCCCATTTGAAAGGAGACATGGAGGAACTGACAGAAGTTGGAACCCGAATCTGGCAAAAAAGGCGGAGAAACTGTTGTTCTGAAGAGAGAGGATGAATAAAAAGGAGGAGGATCTCTATGAAGAAGTTAAAATTTACATTCCATGGAAAAGATTTTTATGCCAATATGCTGACGGATCAGGCTCCCGTGACTTGTGAAGCAGTAGAAAAAGCTTGTCCATTTACGACCCGCTGGGTGCATGCAAAGATTGTAGCAAATGAAATTTTCTGTCCGACAAAGATTGAAGGCCCTGTTCTCAGAGAAAACCCGATTCCAAATTTACCAGGAGATATTGGTTTATTTGACACGCCGCAGACCATTTGCTGCTGGCACGGAGATATGAAACCCCTGGGTTCCGGTAACGTATTTGCAAGATTTACACCCGAGCAGATGGAAGTATTCCATGCAGAAGCTACGGGCCTTTGGAAAGAACCAGGCAGTCTCGTAACTGTTGATGTAGTAGAGGAGGAATAGTCATGAGTGAATTTACGAAAGAATTGGAACGTCGTATCGATGCCGGCTGGTTAACAGAACCTCAGGACGTGCGCAGAATGCTGAAGCACTCTGCGGCGGAAGGCCGTAATATGGCGCAGCATATTTATGCTTATATGGATTTGTGGTTGTTACAGGAGTCACTTTATCCGATATACAGGGTCACTATGGGAGGAAATGCTGATTTGGATACTTTGAAAGCTGCTGCAAATGGCATCATTGGCCCTGCTGCAAATAATTTCCGTGCGACAAAGATGGAGGATACCACCAGCGTGCTGTATCGTTCGATAACGGCAATCAGTGGATGCGACAGTCTGGAATCTCTGGCTGCAACCATCCGTGTCGTTCAGCGGTTCATCAATATGATGTTCTACGCTGTCGACCTGGCATTCCCTTGGGGATGCCATGTGTCAAGAATACAGCTGAGTGATGAAGGACTTTGTCCCGCCTCATAGAGCAGGCGCTGTCGATGTATCTGACCAGTAGTGCGAGTTTAAATTGTTGAAGAAAGGAGATTTATTTTGAAAAAGCTAAAGTTCACATTCCATGGCAAGGATTTATATGCCGATATGCTGACGGAGGAAGCCCGCTCACCTGCGAAGCTGTCGAAAAAGCTTGTCCATTTACGACACGCTGGGTGCATGCAAAAATCGTCTATAACGAGGTATTCTGTCCAACGACGATTGAAGGACCGAAGTTCAGAGAAAACCCGATTCCGAACGTGCCAGGAGATATCGGGTTCTATGATCTGCCGCAGTGCATCTGCTGCTGGCATGGAGACATGAAACCCCTTTGGAGCAGGCAATGTTTTCGCAAGATTCACACCGGAGCAGATGGCGGCTTTCCATGAGGAAACCGTAGGGATGTGGGAAGAAACTGGTTGTCCCGTAACCGTCGATGTAGTAGAGGAGGTGTAATCATGAGTGAAATAACAAAAGAATTGGAGAGACGAATTGAAGCCGGCTGGATGGTTGAACCTCAGGATGTTCGCAGAATGCTGAAACACAATGATGACATGGGACGCAGCTTTTTCGCAGTGGCTATATGCCTACATGGATATGTCACAGCTTCAGGAAATTCTCTATCAGCACTATCAGCTCTGCCTGGGCGGTAAGGTTGACTTAGAAACCATGAAAGCAGTTGCAGGTTCTGCGATGAACACCGTTGCGTCCAGCGCCCGCAGCAACAAGATGGAAGATGTGATGTCTGTCCTATATCGTTCAGCGTCAGCTTTGAATGGATGTAAAGATTTAGAGGAGCTTGCTGATCTGATTCGCAAAGTACAGCGTTTTATCAACATGATGTTCTACGCTATCGATCTGGCATTTCCGTGGAGTGAGGTAAGTAAGGCTTACAATGAGATTCGAAAGGACTTTGTACCGCCGCACAGAGCAGGTGCTGTGGATGTCTGCGATCTGTAGTGAAACAGCAGAACTTGAGACCCTTTAGAAGTCTTCCTTAAATTTATATAACCTTCACGTTTGCATTCGTGCAAACGTGAAGGTTAAAACATGACATTCTGCCCAGCGAGATGCGAATCGAGCTGCATGGCAGAATTTATGCTGGCGTTCCAGACCAACCTCTGGCTGGTCTGGAACGCGTCGTATATTTTATGAGCGTATCATCATATACAGAAGAGGAGAAAAAAGAAAATGAGCAGAGTAGTAGACCGGTTTTTTAAATATGTTTCCTATGACACGCAATCAGATCCAAACAGCAAAACAGTCCCTACCGCAATGAAGGAGAAAATTCTCGGTGCGGAGCTGGCAAAAGAACTGGCTGAAATCGGCCTTGAGAGTGCAAAGATGGATGAGTTCGGTTATGTCTATGGCTGGCTGCCCGCCTCTACCGGGTGTGAGGACCTGGAACCAATTGGTTTGATTGCCCATATGGATACTGCGCCGAGTACCACTGGCGCCAATGTCAAGCCTCGTATCGTACATTACGAAGGCGGGGATATCGAACTGGGAAACGGCGTTGTCACTGGTGCAGATTACTTTGACTATCTGCCTAAAATATATCGGTCAGGATCTGATTGTGACCGATGGAACCACACTGTTAGGCGCCGATGATAAGGCTGGTGTCGCTGAGATCTTTACGGCGATGGAGTATCTCATTGAACATCCTGAGATCAAGCATGGAAAAAAATCTGTGTCTGCATTACCCCAGATGAAGAGGTTGGGCTGGTGCAGAATACTTTAATATCAAAGAATTCGGCGCAGCATATGCCTATACCATTGATGCCGGCCCTCTTGGCGAGCTGGAATATGAGAACTTCAATGCTGTAAAGGTCGACATCGTCGTAACAGGCGTCTTTGTACACCCAGGAATGGCAAAGAAGAAACTGAAAAATGCAATTCTGATTGCCAATGAACTGATTTCTATGCTTCCGGCTGCAGAGGCACCGGCGTATACAGAGGATTACGAAGGATATTATCATGTATCCAACATCAGTGGAAATGAGTCTTCTGTCAAAATTACCATGAATATCAGGGAGTTCTCCGCAGAAAAATTCAAACAGATGAAACAATTCATGCTGAATCTTGCAGCGTATCTGAATGGTGTGTATGGAGAAGGGACTGTTTCCATTGAAATGCAAGATCAGTTCTATAATATGAAAGAGAAAATCCTTCCTGTCATGCACATTGTCGAAAAGAGCAGAACAAGCTTTCCACGCATGTGATGTGGAACCAAACATCATACCCGCGCGGGGCGGCACAGATGGAGCGCGTCTTTCCTATGAGGGGCTGCCGTGTCCAAATCTGTCTGCTGGAGAAAAATATGCACATGGCGTACATGAGTTCATCTCTATTCAGTCAATGGAAAAAATGGTGGAAGTGCTCATCGCATTGTCTGAGAAACAATCGTCCATGTAGAATATACAGGAATCCGCTGCGATGAGGAATGCCTCCATTTATCATCTTCCGACATATAGGAAAAATAATGGAAATATTTGAAAAGGTGATGAGGTATTGTGATTTTAACAATCCTAGAGTAAAATAATGGTATTAATTTTAAGCCAAGAGTTGAATATGGAAGAAAGTAGGGGTTAGAAAAATGGTGCAGTCTGGAAAAAGTGTTTTTTGAAGAAAAAGAAACGAAATCTGCCCCTGTCATCACGCTTGATCACGAGATAAAAATTATTAGAATGAATCAAGCCGCAGCGGACCTTTTTTTCACAGATATATCCGGATAAAACAGAAGTGGACTTTCACGGTACTAAACTGTGCAAATTGACTGGAAAGCTACATCGTATAGAGACAGAAAACGACCTTATCTATACATTTTCTGTGCGAGACAGAGCTTTCTATGCCATCCCGTTTCATTCGATTTCCGACACGGGGAAAGCATTCTGGGCGATTCTGCTAATAAACAAGGAGAACGAGAAAATTAACAAGAGAACGGCGTATCATGCTGACCTCTCAAAGCATTTTGAAGAGATACTGGAGGGTTCCTTTGACGGAATTCTTGTAACGGATAAGGAGGGGAAGGTTCTCTTTTTGTCAACAGCTCGTACGAGCGTGTGGCGGAGATTAAGAAATCAGAAATAGAAGGCCGGTATATGAGGGATTTGATTAACCCGGTCTGGATGCCGGAATCTGTAGCGCACATCGTCGCAAAAAGAACAGACCGTGGTATCGAAAAGACAAGTTGTCAAATCCGGCCGGCATATCATGGTCACTGGCCGCCCGATCTTCAATCAAAATGGTGAGATCAAGATGATTGTCATTAATGCAAGGGACATCACCGAAATCTATAATTTGACGGAAGAGCTGCAGCGTGTAAGGAAAAATGAAAGAGAATACATGTCCCGTTTTTCTTCACCGCCGGCAACTGGAGACAGTGAAGATACTTTACTTGCAATCAGCGAAGGGATGAAGCAGGTTCTTTCATTGGCCGGAAAAGTAGCTAATTTCAATACGACGATTTTGATTCTGGGAGAATCTGGCGTAGGTAAAGAAGAGGTCGCAAAATATATCCACCAGCACAGCATGCGGAAAGAAAAAGCCTTTCATAACGGTGAACTGCGGCGCCATTCCAGGCAACTTGCTGGAATCTGAATTATTTGGATATGAAAGAGGCGCTTTTACTGGCGCCATGCAGAATGGTAAAGTCGGATTAATAGAAGCTGCCGACGGCGGTACCGTCTTTCTCGATGAAGTTGGAGAGATGCCCCTTGATTTCCAGGTGAAGCTGCTTCGTTTTATACAAAGCAAGGAAATTCGGCGTGTAGGCGCAATTGATTCTAAAATCATAGATGTCAGAGTCCTGGCAGCAACCAATCGTTCACTGGCAGACATGGTAGAAGAAGGGAGCTTTCGAGAAGATTTATATTATCGCCTGAATGTGGTACAGATTGAGATTCCGCCTCTTCGGAAACGGACCGATGCCATTCTTCCCTTAGTAGCGATGTTCCTGAAGCGATACAATAAGAAGTACGGGCAGGAAAAAGTTCTGACCTATGATATCGTAAAGGAAATGGAACGGTTTTCATGGCCGGGTAATGTCCGCCAGCTGAAAAAATATCGTGGAGAACATGGTCATTGTCAGCAATAATGAGTATTTGGAGCCAGAAGATTTACCGTGGAATGCACAGTATAAATCCGATCCCATAAGAAAAAGTAATCCACTGCCTTGCGGATAATGAAGATCTGGGATTGAATGAAGCCATAGAAGAATTAGAGCGACTGGTTCTGGAGAAGGCGAAGCTGACCTGCGGTACCACGCGAAAAAATAGCCGAGAAATTAAAAGTCAATCAGTCCACGATCGTAAGAAAAATGCAGAAGTATCATATTGAATAAACAGCTGTGATTTTCGCCTGTGAAAGAAAACGGATGCGAAAAATGGGGTTTAGGGATGTATAATAGACTAGATTTTAATAATAGTGCCTGCTAGGGGCTGGCCGGAGGTGAAACATGGAAATAAAGAATGCGGATAAGGAATATCTCCTGGGAACGCTGATCGATATCGAAATTGATAATTTGATGGACTGTAAAAACGCAATCGACCTGGAGATGGTGCAGCAGCTGATCGAAGATATGCAAGCGGCGCCGGAAGTGGTGGTCATCGGTTCCAGGGCTTCTACGGTATTGGTCTCTTATACGACATATATTTTCAACAAGATCGGCATCAGGACATCGGGTTTTGATGCGGCCGACACGAAAACGCTGGACAACATCATCAACATCGACCGTTCAGCTTTGGTTATCGCTTTCGGGTTTCCCAGATATCCTAAGCCCACAATCGTAGCGACTCGTTTTCTTAAAAACCGAGGATATAAGATCGTCTCGATTACTGACAAGAAAAAATCTCCTTTGGCAGAGCTGTCTGAGTACGCCTTTAGGCTGCAGGCGAACTCCTATGGTTATACGGATACCTATACGTCGGGTATTCTTCTGATTAATCTGATTACGGCCCTGATCGGCAAAATTCAGGGAACCGATATCAACCGTCATCTGCGGGAATTTAACGAGACCGCGCAGCAGCTGGACTTCTATTTTTTTAAAGGATGAAAGAGATGCTGATTGAAAAATACTGCGATACCAGAGGTAATGAGCTGCGCTTGAACTTCTCACTGAAGGCCTATACGTTTCACAAGATATTGACATGCAATCCCATAATGATGAGCCAGATTGAAACGATTCATAAGATTTCCAACTCGTCGGCTCCGGTCGTCCTCTTTGGCGAGACGGGAACAGGTAAGGAGCTGTATGCGGAATACATTCATCACGTAAGCAGCAGGCAGAAGGAAAACTACGCCAAAGTCAACTGCGCGACAATTCCGGAAACTCTCTTTGAATCTGAAATGTTCGGCTATATGCCGGGCGCTTTCACCGGAGCGTTAAAGACAGGGAAAAAAAGGAATCTTTGAAATTGCGAACCAGGGGACGCTGTTTCTCGATGAGATATCAGAATTATCCCAGACCCTGCAGTCAAAACTGCTTAGAGTGATTCAGGAAAACCGCTTCGTAAAAGTGGGTGGTAACGTGGAAATTACCAGTGACGTGCGTCTAATCGTAGCGTCTAATAAAGACTTAAGGACAATGGTTCAGCAAAAATACTTTCAGACGGGATTTATTCTATCGCCTGAACGTGGTGCCGATTTCGCTGCTGCCGCTGCGGGAAAGGCGAGAAGATATCATTCTGCTGTCTTTCTATTTTCTCAATCTGTTTAATCAGACCTATGGTGCAGACAAGAAGATGGGGGTCAATCTGATGAGAGCCTTTCTCGACTATGATTGGCCGGGCAACGTGCGAGAACTTCGCAACGCCATCGAGCGGCTGATTTTGTTAAGTGACAGTGAAGTTCTAAATGATGAAAGCATCCTGCAAGCGACTTTAGAAACGGAAGAGCTGTTCTTGCTGAACGATGCCAATGTAGACGAAATAGCACCTGCGCGGGCGCGGGCCGTGAACCTCACTGGTGATTCTAAATCTCTGAAAGAAATTGTCTCCGAGTATGAAATCTTCATTATTGAAGAATACATCAAAAAACGGGAAGCATGCGAAAGGCTGCCGCCGCACTAAAGACAAGCCCCTCTGTTCTCTCGCGAAAATTAAACAATCGAAAAAAGGTTAGGCTGCGGCAAGGCTGCCGCAATTGTTCTACAATGTGCATATGTTGTAAAATCAGAACAGTCAGTTGTTCTGATTTTGCAACACTTTTGTTTTTTGGGAGGAAAATAGTTGAAATTTGCGCCCCTCACAAGTGCTTTTCTTTGGCATGCTTCTTGCTAAATATATCAGTAAAGATGATTTACAGGAGGTAAAGTTAAATGAAAACAAAGACTGTTGGGTTTCCCATGATCCGCAATTTTGCAGGAGATAGAAGGGACTTTATACCAGATCTGTTTCAGTTTATGGATCGCTACGATGGAGTAGAGTTTTTTCTTGAGAAAGGCTATGGCGAGCGACTGGGATACAGGGAGGAAGACTATCTGAATGCTTCTGAAAAAGTACACTTTGTCCCTTTTGAGGAGGCTTATGGACAGGATATCACTATGATTCTAAAAAAAATCCCGAATTAGAGAATCTTGAACTGCTGAAGGACGGCTCTACCCTTTTCACCATGCTTCACTACTCTACACGGCCTGCCGTTGTGGAACTGATTAAAAGAAAGAAGCTAAAGACGTTCTCGATGGATTCCATTGTCGACGATCAAGGACTGCGTATGTTTGTGGACTATTTCGGCACAGCCTACTGCGGCTGCAAAGCAGGTATCGACGTGCTGAAAAAACGTATGGGAAGTTTTATTCTCATGAACGGGGACCAATCAAGGCGATTGTCATGGGGGCCGGCGGCGTAGGACAAGGCGTTGTCAAATCTCTTGAGGTTATCAGTGACGATGAGTTTCTAGGCAGAGAAGGGGTAGCAGGCATCCTTCCCTTTGTCGCTACGAGAACGATCACGTCTGATAAGCAGGTGATGAGAGAGCTGCTGATGCAGGCCGATTTGCTCATCGATGCAACTCAGAGAAAAAATCAGTCCATCCAGATCATCGCGAATGAAGAAATGTCAGCGCTTCCTGAACACGCGGTCATCGTGGATCTTTGTGCGGACCGGTATGATTTTTCCTTAGTACCGCCTCTGCGCAGGGTGGTTGAAGGCACAGTCAATGGAAATCCTGCCCACTATATTATTTACCCGGACGATCCCCTGTACGATCAGCTGCCTGACGAAGTCGACAGCACCCATCGCAGAATCGTGGTCAGCTGCGACGCATGGCCGGGCATGGATTTTCGCAGGTCGGTACAGTACTACTACGGACTGATGAAAAACTATGTCGGTATGATATTGAGCAAGGAACCGGAGCAGATCAAGGAAGACAGTGACAATCTCTTTGAAAGGGGTTTATACAGATCTACGTTAGTCTATTTTGAGAGTATGAAAAAAGTAATGGAGGAGACGATATGGATCACTATGGAATACTATCGATTGTACCGCCAATCTTGGCTATTGTTCTTGCATTAAAGACGAAAAATATTATCGTATCGTTATTCTTCGGCTTATATTTTGGCGCCATCGTGTTAGCTGGCTGGAATCCTGTTGCGGCTTTCGCCAATTTGATTCCTGATTTTATCTATGCGCAGGTGGCAACTGATTCCAATATGCAGTCAATCACCAACTTGTGCATTATCGGCGGCTTTGTCGCTCTGATCAGTGCATCGGGCGGTGCGGCAGCCTTTGCCAAGACGGCGGAAAAATGGGTCAAAAAAGAAGAGAACTGCTGAAACTGCTATGTGGCTGGGCGGGCTCTTCGTCTGGTTCACTGATTCGGGCAATTCTTTGCTGGTGGGACCGATCTTCCAGCCTATCGCTGAGAGATTCAGGGTATCCAGGGAAAAGTTCGCCTACATCTTAGATGCGACCTCCTCTCCTATCTGCGCCCTCGTGCCGGTCATCAGCTGGGGCGTCTATATCATGGGGCTGATTGACGCAGAACTGGAGAAGATACCGAACCTTGCTGACTCCAGCTGGAATCTGTTTTTAGAAGCGATTCCCTACCAGTTTTATAATATATTAACATTGGTTATGGTAGGGTATATGTGCTTGACACAGTTTGATTTTGGTCCGATGTTAAAAGCGCAGAAACGGGCTGAGCAGACGGGAAAGACCATCAGAGACGGCGGAGTGCCAATGAGGAGCACCGTAGAGGTTAAGCTGCCGGAAGGCGTTGAGCCAAAAGCCATTTCTGTAGTTGTTCCACTTGCAATCATGCTGATTACCATGTTCACTATCTTTTTTCTCAACGGTTTTCCGCAGAAAAGCATCGATGGTATCGTCATCAGACAGGGCATCGCATTGGGCTTTATACTAGGCGGTATCGCAGCCGGCTTTATCAACTGCAAGTTGAGGATTTTTACGCCAAAGCAGGTTGAAAATAAGGTCTTCGATGGAATGAAGGATATGATGTTCCTAATCGTCATGATGATTCTCCTGGTCTTTGGGCAGTGTTTGTTCACAGATGGGCACTGCATATTATATCTTGGAAGTGACGCAGGACTTCTTAAATCCGGCTGTGCTGCCAGCAATTTATTTTTTTGATCGGCTGCTGCATGTCATTGGCGACTGGCTCTTCCTGGGGAACTTTTGCCATATTGATTCCAATTGGTTTCCCGATTGCAGCAATCATGGGCACTCCTCTAGCAGTTACTGTGGCCGCTGTCATCAGCGGGGGCGTGTTTGGCGATCAGTGTTCACCGATTTCGGATACAACCATGTTGGCATCTATGGGCTCTGCCTGCGATCACATCGACCATTTCAGGACCCAGTTCCCATATGCTTGTACGGTGGCGGCCGTTTCTGTAGTTCTTTATCTGATTGCAGGCTATACAGAGCATGCGTGGATTGTCATCGCCGGTGCGGCAATATTATTTGCAGTCGTGGCAGTATTGCACAAAAATTTCGGTAAGATTGCTAAAAACACAAAAATCAGAATATCCGTTATCATAGTATAAATAAGATTAAAGCGCTTATCTTCAATAATGTGGATGAGCGCTTCTGCTTTGATATGCTGAAAACCAGAAGCCATTTCTAAATTAGTTGACAAAATTCGTTAATTTATGTATAATATACATCGTTGCTGTTGATAATATTGATTGTTGTACGATTAGGCATTCCGAGGTAGCTCAATGGTGGAGCAACCGGCTGTTAACCGGTAGGCTGTGGGTTCGAGCCCCACCCTCGGAGCCAATTTTACTAGCAAGAAGAAAACTGGTATACAGCAGCAATGTGCATAATCTTACATATGAGATTCTTTGATAACGCGGGGTAGAGCAGCTGGTAGCTCGTCGGGCTCATAACCCGGAGGTCGCAGGTTCAAGTCCTGTCCCGCAACCAAACGCACGAAAGAAGCCGTTCGTCAGAACGGTTTTTTCGTGCGTTTGATTTGTGAGATGAGGACTTGCACCGAGGAAGGGTGCAGGGGAAACTGGGTTCCCCGCATAGAGAAGCAGGCAGGTTAATCATTGCTTCGGAGAACCGATACGGGGTGACAGCGAGTGAGCGGCTGGAGTGGTAGCGGAAGGCGCAGAAGGAGCGCCAAGAGGGGCAGAGCCCCCATGGAGCGGAGGCCGCAAGAGTTAAAGGATATGCGTTGCGGCTGAAGGCTGGTTCCTGTCCTGTCCCCGCAACCAAACGCAAGAAGAAGCCGTTCGTCAGAACGGTTTTTCGTGCGTTTGATTTGTGAATGAGGACTTGCACCGATAGGCGTGGCCGTGAAGCGAAGCAGTCCGGCGGACTGGTGAGTAGGCCACGGTGCGCCGGTGACTGAAAAGGGAACCAAGCACGGCGATTTCGAAGAAATCGTGCAAGTCCGAAAGTGTGCAGATCGTTGTGTTTTGGCGAAACGTACCTTTGAATTTTCAGGCTCCCTTTACCAGCACGTGTGCAGTATAAGAGAAGATTCTATTTTTCTAAGAAATACTCTTTGATCGGTTTTTCCAGGCCGAAGAGGTCGGATTTTGCCTACTGCCGCTAGTAGCAGGAACCAGGTTTACATAAGGAGTCTTTTATCCAGCCTTCATTTCACGACTTGTCGCGGTCTATCATAGCCCCTATATTACAATCAAATAAAATCCCCTTTGTCTGTTAGAAATTCCTATTGCTGCAAAAAAGATGGATGTCAGTTCTTCCGGTGATATATTTGCTCCATTTTCGGCCCACGTCAGCATGACATTCCAAAAGCCGCCGATTCGGAAGGCTAAAAGGTACTGCCTGCTTACATTTTCCGCTGGACCGTCAATTAAAAGCTCTCTTTTTAGATTTTGTAAATCGTTCAAACTGGTCAAAGACGTAAGACTCTAATCCGCAGCGCTGCAAATTCCTGATAAACTGCAGATGTTCTTTCCAAAATTGAAAGAACAGCAACGTAGCAGATTCCTTATCTGGCTTGTCTAGTTTACAAAACGCCGCCATATATTCCCTGCAAAGTTGTTCTATATATTGTTCAAGGACTTCCTGCTTTGAATTGAAATTTCGATAAAAGGTTCTTCGATCTAATTCTGCCGTTCGGCAGATTTCAGAGACGGTAATTTTATCATAATTTTTCTCTTCCATTGTGTCCAGCAGCGCTTGTAATATCCAGCGCTGAGATTGTAATGCCGTGGGATTTTTGTGTTGTTCATGTCAGTGCTCCTTGTTATAAAACTGCCACAAGGGACTTTTCTTTGTGGCGTTTGCGCGCAAGTGGTTGTAACTTCTTTCTATTCATATTATACTATGTTAATCATTCTGCCACAAGTGTGGCACTTCTAAAAAAAAAAAACATAAGGAGATGAGAAGAAATGTGGCTGTGTATTCAAACAATTGGAATAGTTGGTTTTTTGATATGTCTGGCTTTGATGTATTTGACGGACTTGGGAGTACGAGGGATACGAAGGTATGACTCGTCCTTTCATTCGCCGGATATGAAATTTCATTATAGTGTTAAACAGGTCATGGAAACTTTCGAGCGAATAGGCGAAACAGGCAGATTAATCTATCAAAAATACTTGATTTTAGATTGCCTCTTTACTTTATTTTTTCTAATCGTCATGCTGGCAATTACAAATAAATTGATTACAAACTTATCTGTCGGCAATATTCTCTTTGTTGTATGCGTGCTGAGAGCCATATTTGATCTGTTAGAGAATGGTTTTTTGATAAAAGTGTTAAAGAAATACCCGGAGATCAATAAATCCATCCTTAAGTGGTGTTCTTATTTCACCACGACTAAATTTTTATGTCTCTATCTTTGGATAGCTGTACTAATTATTAACGATCTGTTTGGCTTTTTCTAAAATCGACAAAATTCTGTTTTTTGTGTGGCCGTACAACTATTTTGCGAAAAATGTATTATAAGAAAATCAATTATAATTTTAATTAATGTAAATTCGCAATATTGCAACTTTAGCACTTTGATTTTCGATATACTATGGTACAATATAAGTGTATGGTGATGTGAAGGGAGAATATTTATGGAGAATAAGAAAAGTGGACTAATGGCCAAATTTCTAGTCCCATCAGTAATCGGTATCATTTTATTTATGATTCCAGTAAAGTATAATGGCGATTGGACAGTGTGTGTCAAGATTTTAGCTGATATTATCGGCGGCGCACTGGGAGGTTTCCTTCCAATTCTATGCGTTGCCATTATCACTGTTTCCGCAATTATGTCTGTTATTTCTTTGGCTAAGCCAAAATTTATCACAGAACACCCGATCCTCAACGATACTTTTTCAACTTCCATCATTTGGGTTGTTGTGAGAGTGATTGGCGCGGCACTCGTATGGCTTACCTATCTGGGTTTGGACGCAGAGGATGGCAAAACGGGATTTTTTTGCATATGCTTACCGAAGGCGGAGCCGGCGGATTCGTATTAGGGGATCTGCTGACTGTACTGGTAATCATCTTTGCGATCGCAGCACTGCTTTTTGCCGCTGCTGCTGGACTTTGGTCTATTGGAGTTTGTCGGCGCACTGCTGACGAAGGTCATGAGGCCTCTGTTCAAAAATTCCTGGACGTGCGGCAGTCGACTGCTTCACTTCTTGGATTGGCGACGGTACGCTGGGTGTCATGCTGACCTGCAATCAATACGAAGGCGGTTATTATTCTGCAAGAGAAGCTTCCGTCATTGCGACGACTTTCTCAGCAGTATCGATTACCTTCAGTATTGTCGTTCTGTCACAGGTGGATCTCATGCAGTACTTTGGCGTTTACTACCTGCTCATCTGCTTGATTGGTGTGGTTTGCGCAATTATCGTACCAAGAATCCCTCCTCTTTCTTTGAAGAAGGATACATATCTGGTTGAAGGCAAGGCAATGCCGGAGAGCATTCCGAGCCAGTACAAATCATCCATTCAGTATGGTACTGATCTGGCTCTGAAGAGAGTGCAGGAGCACAAGGGTATCGGTCAGTTTATTGAAAATGGTATGAAGAACGCTGTGGGAATGTGGTTTGGCGTATTGCCTTCCGTTATGGCTATTGGAACAATCGCTTTGGCGCTTGCTAATAACACGCCGATTTTCGAGATCTTAGGAAAGCCGTTTTTTACCACTGCTAAACCTGCTGCAGGTTCCAGAGGCATTGGACGCTTCAAAGACCATGATCGTAGGCTTTACGGATATGCTGACACCGTCCATCATTGCTTCTGCTGATATCACCAGCGTCATGACAAAATTCATCGTCGCTGTCGTATCTGTAACACAGCTTCTCTATTTATCAGAAGTTGGCGGTTTGATTCTGGGATCAAAGCTTCCAGTGAAGCTTTGGGAGTTATTCGTAATCTTCCTAGAAAGAACGATCATCAGCTTGATTATCGTTTGCCCGCTTGCTCATCTGATTTTTTAAATAAGAACTAGAATATTTTATTTTATCAATTTATTATTTTAGCATCGCTATACAGTTGGGCAGTTCGTTAAGGACTGCCCTTTTGATTTCGTGACGATTAGGAATACAGTAGAGGAAAATTATTGAAAAAATATTGACAACTTTATATATTCAATGTATAATTAATAACGTTGCGGTTGATAATATTGATTGTTATGCAACAGGTATTCCGAGGTAGCTCAATGGTGGAGCAACCGGCTGTTAACCGGTAGGCTGTGGGTTCGAGCCCCACCCTCGGAGCCAATTTTATGCCGGAGTGGCGGAATTGGCAGACGCACAGGACTTAAAATCCTGCGATCCTTACCGATCGTACCGGTTCGACCCCGGTCTCCGGCACCAATTTACTGGTGGGAAGAAATCCTGTAATAAAGAACTGAATATATGATATCGCGGGGGTAGAGCAGTTGGTAGCTCGTCGGGCTCATAACCCGGAGGTCGCAGGTTCAAGTCCTGTCCCCGCAACCATGAATTGAGAGCCGTCCATTTGGGCGGCTTTTTTCAATTCAATGAATGATAAGACAGGACTTGAACCAAGGAAGGGTGCAGGGAAACTGGGTTCCCCCTGTAAAGAGAAGCAAACAGGTTAATCAAAGCTTCGGAAAACGGCTTCGGGGGTGACAGCGAGTAGAGCGGCTGGAGCCTCAGCGAAAGACGTGGAGGGAGCGCCAAGAGGGGGCAGAGCCCCCTATGGAGCCGAGGGCGCAAGGGATAAAGTATATGTGTTGCGTCAGAAGGCTGGTTCCTGTCCTGTCCCCGCAACCAAACGCAAGAAGAAGCCGTTCGTCAGAACGGCTTTTTTCGTGCGTTGGATTTGTGAGATGAGGACTTGAACCGATAGGCGTGGCCGTGAAGCGAAGCAGTCCGGTGGGCTGGTGAGTAGGCCACGACCCAAGCCGACCGAAAGGGGAGGTGCAGGGTGGCGATTTCGAAGAAATCGTGCAAGTCCGAAAGTTCGCAGATCTTTGTGTTTGACGAAGAAACGCTTGACTTGAACCGATAGGCGTGGCCGTGAAGCGAAGCAGTCCGGTGGACTGGTGAGTAGGCCACGACCCAAGCCGACCGAAAGGGGAGGTGCAGGGTGGCGATTTCGGAGAAATCGTGCAAGTCCGAAAGTGCGCAGATCTTTGTGTTTGACGAAGAAACGCTTGGACTTGAACTGAGGAAGGGTGCAGGGGAAACTGGGTTCCCCTGTATAGAGGAGGCACCCCCTTGAAGCCGAGGACGCAAGGGCTAAAGTCTATATGTGTTGCGGCTGAAGGCTGGTTACTGTTCAGTCCCCGCGATAAAAGATAATGCCTATATTTTACATTAATTTACTGTTAAATATTGACATTAAATTGTTGCTGTGCTATGATGAAATTAATTACAAATTATAATATTTATTACAATTAATACTCTATCCTAGTTCACAGAAAGGAATCCTCCATGCATATGCAAGACAACACCACTACCATTCAATATCCCCTGAATAACGATATCATGTTCGCCCTGGTCATGAACGACGCAGAACTCTGCAGAGGCCTGCTGGAGCGGATTTTCCCCGGCAGAAAGATCCGCATGCTGAAGGTCTGTGACGGCTCTGATGTGGAAGTGCAGAACACCATCATCACAGGCATGATCTCCAAAAAGCGTCCGCCTGGACGTCCTCTTCGAAGATGAAGATTCCCTATACAGTATTGAAATGCAGCGCTTCGACGATTCTGCCCTGCCTAAACGCGGCCGCTATTACGCCTCAGCCATGGACATCGACCAGCTGCGGAAAGGCGATGAATATAAGGAACTGAAAAGAACTACGTCATCTTCATCTGCACCTTCGACCACTATGGGCTGGAGCAGGCCGTCTATAACTTTCAGAATTATGATGTGAAAAACAGCTTGCCATACGGTGACGAATCCTATAAACTAATAATAAATACAACGGCTCCTGCAGAGAATACGCCGCAGGAACTGATGCCGTTTTTCGATTACGTAAACCGTATGGAGGTGCCTGCAGATGATGCCTTCATCCAGGCGCTCCACAGACAGGTACAGAAGTATAACACTTCGGAATGGAGGCGAAAGCTGATGACATTGGAAGAGAAGATAAAGCTGGAAGTAGAGATGGCAAGGGAAGAAGCCTTTAAAGATGGAGAACTGAAAGGTAAAACTGAGGCAAAAAGATGGCCGCCAGCAAAATGAAAGAAAAAGGCTTCGATATAAAAGAAATCGCAGATATCACCGGACTCACCGTAGAGGAAACCAAAAATCTATAGACCACATGACAAAAGACCGCACAGCAAGCGGTCTTTTCCATTAGGCTTTTATATTGAAAGAACTTGTCTAAAACAACGGGGACAGCGATGCAGCTACAGTATACATGATGACAGGGAAGATAATGATTTCCAGAACCTTTACGATTAGGCCGCCCATTATCAGCAACTTCCTCTCCTGCTTCCCTATCACCAGCGGGCAAAAAGGTTGTCAATTTATCATATCTTTACATTAATCACAAATTAATATTCCCATTTGGAATACTAAAATTCTTTTTAAGTCCAACTGCACCCGCCAATTGCGGGGCAAAATCAACAAAATCATGGGTCAGTCCGTTGAACTTTGCGGAATTCTGGATCACTAAAGCGATGATGCTTTTCACTGGATGGGTAAGATGAACAGCCCTCAGGGATTGCCGCTTGTAAGTGAATAAGAGTCTTGCGGTCAGCAGGCTGACGCATTCTCCGTCTTCGACCAAGTCTAAAATTGTTTCAATGTTGCGATAGGTTTTCACTTTTTTCAGCTTGGCGCCAGAGGCTTGACAAGCGCTCAGGCAGAGGTCGTACATGCCGGTTTCATTGTCGGGTATCGCAAAGACTTCCGCTGACATCTCATTGAGGTCTACTGAGCTGCGATGGGCAAAACGATGTTTTTTTCATTTACGATCAGACAGAGTTCGTTTTCCATCAGGTGGTAGCTGGTCAGAGAAGTCTTCAACGCCTGGTTTGGAGAGATTGCCAGCAGAGCGAGGTCAATTTCATTTTTTTCCAAAAGCTTCAGGAGCTCTTTGCTGGGACGGTCGATGATTTCCACAGAGTCGACGGGGGAAAGGGTCTCTTTAAAAGATTTGATCAGAGGAATAAACCCGAAGCGGCCAATGACTGGGATAATGCCAATTCTGAGGGTGCTGTTGTCAGGCACGTTATATTTTTCCATCGAAAGCAAAAGTGTTTCGTATTCTTCTGTAATGCGGCGTGCATATTGAACAAATTCTTCTCCTGCGGTGGTCAGCAAAACAGGTCGTTTAGAACGATCAAAAAGGCTGATGTTTCCAATTTCTTCTTCTATCTTCAGAAGATGTTTCGAGAGAGAGGATTGAGACAGGCTGCAGGCTTCTGCAGCCACGGTAAAATTCTGATACTCTGCCAGTGCTAAAACATATTTTAATTCCTGAATATCCATAAGCCTCCTCCATCGTACTATTCCATTTTGTCATAATTGTATCACAATTCTGAATCAAACACAAGATTGATGACAGCTATAATAAGACCACAAAGAAAAACAAGGAGGATATGATTATGAAAGGTAAAATCGCATTAGAGGAACATTTCGCTACAGAGGAATATCTGGGTGATGTGAAGAGATTCTTTATTCGTGAAGGAGAGGACGTGTGGCAGAGAGCGAAGGGCATCATGTGTGATATTTCCGGCAGAAGGCTTGAATTGATGGACGAAGCTGGAATTGAAAAGACGATTCTTTCTCTTTCTTCTCCGACAATTCAGGCGATCCTGGATACGAAAGAAGCAGTGGATTCCGCTAAAAAGTCAACGACTACATCGCGGAGCAGATTGTGAATCACAGAGATCGTTTTGATTCTTTTGCCGCCTTACCGACGCAGGATCCGGAAGCAGCAGCGAGAGAGCTGGAACGCTGTGTAAAAAGAGTATGACTTTAAGGGAGCATTGATCAACGGCTTCTGCAATATCGGCGATCCTGACGTGCCAGTTTATCTGGACGATCCGCGCAACATTCCATTCTGGGAGGCTGTCGAAAGCTTAGACGTACCGATTTATATCCATCCGCGTCCAGTAACAGAGACGGTGCGCAGAGAAGTATTCGGCGATAATCATTTCTGGATGGAGACGGCGGCGTGGGGCTGGCATGCGAATCTTGGAACGCAAATTCTCCGATTGATTTCCAGCGGAATCTTTGATCGCTGCCCGAAACTGCAGATTGTAATCGGCCATATGGGGAGAACTTCTGCCGATGTTCCTGTGGAGAATCACCAATCGCTGTAACAGCCACAAGAGAGACTGTCAGGCAGACCTTCCGATCAATCAATATTTTCAGCGCAACATCAGCATTACCACATCGGGGGAATTGCAGCACACCGGCACTGATGTGCGCCATGATGGAAATGAGCACGGAGCGCATCATGTTTTCTACGGATTATCCGTACGAGTCCATGAAGCAGGCAGCAGACTGGTTTGACAACATCCCGTTCTCCGACCTGGACAAAGAAAAAAAGATGGGGCGTACCAATGCAGCCAAGCTGTTTAAGCTGGATCTGTAGAAGGAGACAGGCTATGAGAGATTATGAACCTGAGAAGATGAAAAAAATCACCTTTACCGGCATACGCCGGGTCATGGCAAGAGCCAATCAACTGGAAGCAGAAGGAGAATCAATCATCCATTTCGAAGTCGGACAGCCGGATTTTGTAACGCCAAAGTATATCAGAGACGCAGCTTGTGTCTCCTTGCAGGCGGGTAACACGCGTTACACCTCAAATTATGGTAATCTGGCGCTGCGCAAGGCGATTTCCGCCAAGCTGGAGAAGGAAAATCATATTTTTGCAGATCCAGAAAGCGAAATCATGGTTACAGTGGGCGGAGAAGAGGCCATGGCCGCCGCTGTCTTAGCTCTTGTAGACGCAGGAGACGAAGTGCTTCTCACTGACCCGGGGTATTCCCCTTACGACAGCATGGTCAAAATCGCCAATGGGATTCCAGTCTATGTATCTCTGGACGAGAGCCGCAATTTCAATTTTGATCTGCAAGAACTGGAAAGCAAGATAACGACGAAAACAAAGCTGCTGGTGTTATGTAATCCATCCAATCCCACTGGAACGATGATAGATCGTGACAATCTCGCCGCGCTCAGTGAAGTCTGCATCCGCCATGATTTGCTTGTGATTGCTGACGAGGCCTATGAGCGAGTAATCTACGACGGGAACGAACACGTTTCTCTCGCAAGCCTTCCGGGTATGTTCGAGAGAACCATCACCATTCATTCCTTTTCTAAGAGTTATTCTATGTGTGGTTTCCGCATTGGCTATCTGGCGGCCAGCAAATCTTTGATGCAGATATTGATTCGCTGTCATCAGAAAATGGTCCTCTGCGCAACCAGTTTTGCACAGGATGCAGCCCTGGCTGCTCTGGGAAAAAAGAATCGGATGAGATGAACCGCATGCTGGATGCCTTTGACCAGCGGAGAAAAGTGATTTATGATACTCTTACAGAATTAAAGATCCCTTGCAACAGACCGCAGGCGGCGTTTTATGTATTTCCCAACGTCAGCTGCCTGGGTATGGACGGCGACCAATTCGCGCTGCGGTTTTTAGAAGAAAACGGCGTCGCCTGTGTGCCGGGGGAGAGACTTTGGGGAAAATGCTAAAAAAATAATGTGAGGATTTCCTACGCTGCCTCTTTGGAAGACTGTCTGGAGGGTATGGCGCGGCTGAAGCAGTTTGTAGAGAAGGTGAGAGCTGAAGAAGGAGAAAAATCATGAACAGTGATGCAGCAAAGAAAGAGAGAAAAAGGGGAGAGAAAACCTGTCCGTTGGCGGCGCAGCATTGATTTTACTCGTAGTCTTTGCTACGATTATTTTGACCATTCGAGCAGGTGTCGGAACGAATATGGCGCTGCTCCTGGGAGCCTTTTTGAGGCTATGATCGCCTGTCTGCTCCTGCGAAAACCGTGGCAGGATGTGCAGAATCCAATCATAGAATTTATGAGTGGCACCCTGGTTGTCATCATCATCCTGATCGACGTAGGGGTCATGGTGGGCGCCTGGATCATAGGCGGCACGGTGCCTTCGCTGATGTACTATGGTTTGAAATTAATTACTCCCGCATTGGTGGTGCCCATGGCCTTTCTGCTGTGTGCTGTCATGTCCATCTTTACAGGTACCAGTTTTGGTTCCATCGCTACCATGGGGATTGCCGTAACCGGCGTCGCCATCGGTATCGGCGTACCGATGCCTCTGGTAGCCGGTGCCGTCGTAGCGGGGGCTCATGTGGGGGGACAAAATGTCTCCTATGTCGGACAGTACAAATCTGTGTTCTGGTGTAACTGGCGTAGATCTGTATGAACATATCGGTGCAATGATGCATACCACGGTGCCTGCCGCGATAATCTCTTTGGTCATCTATTTTATCATGGGAATGAAGTATGCATCAGGTGAGGCAGCGGATGAAAATGTCCAGCTGATGCTTCACACCTTAGCACAGAACTTCGATATCAGTATCTTTGCTCTGCTGCCGGCAGTCCTCATGATTGTCATCGCGGTCTTAAAAAAATACAGGCGGTGCTGGGTCTGACCTCCTGCGCGATCTTCAGCATTTTCTATGCGGTACTTCTGCAGGATGTGAGCCTCATGGACGTGATGCAGACGGCACTGAATGGATATATCTCTGACACCGGTGTGGACTTGGTAGACGGTATCCTCAACAGAGGCGGTATCAACTCGATGATGGGTACAGTGGGAATGATTATCCTCGCCTGCATGATGGGAGGCGCCCTTCAGGCGACGGGAGCGTTGAGCGTCATTATGGATAAGGTATTGCTCAGGAAGATGAACACGCCAAAATCACTGGTCATCATTTCTATGATCTATAATTATCTGATATTGGCGGTTTCAGGAAATCAGATGCTGGGTGCGGTCATGTCTGGTCCGACTTTCTCAGAAAGTTACGATAAGATGAATATTCACCGCAAAGTATTGTCTCGCTGCATGGGCGATACGGCCATTAACGGTTCGGCATTGATCCGTGGTCTGTGGCTACAGTCTATGCTGTCGGTGTCTTGGGCACAGGTGATGCGTCCTTTATCCCTTATGAGTTCTTCTGCTATATCGTGCCGATCTTCACCCTTGTTTCAGCGTGTACAGGCTGGGCCATGTGGCATTCCGACGGAACGAGGTTCCATGGAAGAAAGAAATATTCATCAAAAGTAAGTGCATAGTATAGAAAACCTCCGGCAGACACCGGAGGTTTTAAAAATAGCAAGTTTAGAGGAATACAGCCTTCAGTTTTTCATAACTCTCCTTGCTGATATCGTGTTCGATCTGACATGCGTCATGACGTGCAATTTCAAGAGGGACGCCGATCTGCAAAAGCAGTTTTACGAAAAAAATCATATCTCTCGTAGATCTGCAATGCGATGGAAAACCCCTGGGGACTTAGTCTTAGACCTCCATTCTGTGCCTGCTCTACATATCCCTTGCCGCGCAGTTGTTTCAGTGCGACGGAAACGCTGGCCTTAGAAACGCCCATGGACTGAGCAATATTGACAGAATAAACATCGCCTTCTTTCTTTTTGAAGCATAAAAAATTGTTTTCAAATAATCTTCTTTTGATCTGCCTAACTCCATATTTGTTTTTCTCCCTTCATTAGATTGTAACGGATGTTAACCATGTAACCGGAAACGCTCTCGTCGCAGGACGCCTTTGATCATCACCAGATAGGTATCGCTTTCGGCCGTAAAGGCTTTTTCAACTTCCTGGCGGATATCCTCTTCTTGATTCTGCAGGTCAGCAGGATACAGCAGATCGAAGATGACTTTGATATGAGTGCCGCTTTCAACTAACCTGAAATGATCCACGGCCAATCTGTCTCCGTATTTCTGCAACGCCGAATTGACGATTGTTTGGGTTTTTCCGCTAATGCCTCATCCTCGATCAGATAGTCAACTTGTATAAACGTATCACAGTGATATTTTTGTATAGGAGAAAAAGCCGCTTCTTCAGCCACCCTGTTGAGTCGCTCACAGTGTTCCTTGCGGCCTGTGATATGCATAGAGATGACAAAATAACCGAAGCCGTAGTCATGAATCATCAGATCATAGATGCCGGCCACTTGTGGGTGTTCTTTGACACAGGCTATGATATTCTGCAGCAAGTTTTCATCAGGGGCTTTCCCCCATGATTCTTCCCAGGACTTCCCCATAAGCTTTTTACGCCGGCAAAGATGATAAAGAGAGATACCAGGATACCGCAATAACCATCAATTTTCCAACTCGTCAGATGGGTGACAATAGTGGATGACAGAACGGCAAATGTAGCGGCGGAATCGCTGATACAGTCTGCTGCAACGGCTTTCAAAGGTTTTCCGAATCTGCTATTCTGGCAATGCGTTTGTTATAGAAATACATATAGCCCTTGACTATAATAGAAAGCGTCAGGACGATGACAATTGCAGCACTGAACAGTGGTTTTTGCGGGTTGGTGATGGCTAGAGCTGCAGTATGGGCAAGGGGCTGTTCCCATAAAAACCACGGCGCACGAGGTAAAAATGCTCATAATCCATTCAATCCTACCATGACCGAAAGGATGGACGCTGCCACCACCATACACTGCAATCTTAAAGCCTAGAAATGATAGTATTGATGTACCGGCATCTGCCAGATTGTTGAATCCATCTGTTGTAATAGCGATGGAATGGTTCAAGGCACCGATGGTAATTTTAGCAGCACATAAAAAAGCAAGTTCAATAAGATACCGGTTATGCTGGCTAAGGCGGCGTAGGCTTTTTTTACTCTTGGGTTGGATAAGTCCTCCTTGTTTTTTTATAAACAATCCAGCT
>VOFF01001040.1_pt1 | contig 96000 bp, 131 predicted proteins | sample 5384061 | NCBI WGS metagenome assembly VOFF01 (sample SAMN12384725, study PRJNA508395) | human gut metagenome | isolation source: healthy gut E | host: Homo sapiens | reverse complement strand
CTTGCCGCTGTCGATGAGCCGGGCTGCCAGCTGGATGCCGTCGGCCATCGTGTCCGCTTTGCCGCCGATGTAGAGATGCGCCCGCGTTCAGCAGCACGGCATCACGCTTGGGGCCTTTCTCGCCTGCCAGAATAGCACGTGTGATGGCAGCATTTTCTGCCGGTGCGCCGCCTACAAGGTCGGCTTTGGTGCAGCGGGCAAGGCCGAACTGTTCCGGCTCGATGGTGTAGCACTTATACCAGCCGTCCTTGATCTCGCACACCTTGGTGGGCGCACTCAGGCTGATCTCGTCCAGCTTATCCTTGCCGTAGACCACCATGCCGCGCTTGACACCCAGACTGATGAGCACCTGCGCCAGCGGCTCCACAGGTATTCGTCGTAAACACCCAGCAGCTGCATAGCGGGCGAACCGGGATTGGTGAGCGGTCCAAGGATGTTGAACACGGTGCGGAAGCCCAGTTCCCTGCGGATGGGGCCAACGTACTTCATGGAGGTGTGATACTTCTGCGCAAAGAAGAAGCAGATGCCAACTTCGTTCAGCAGTTCTACACAGCGGGCGGGGCTTTGCTGGATGTTCACGCCCAGCGCTTCCAGACAGTCGGCAGTGCCGCACTGGGAGGACGCGGCCCGGTTGCCGTGCTTGGCCGCCTTCATGCCGCCTGCCGCTGCCACCAGCGCCGAGGTGGTGGAGATGTTGATGCCGCCGGAAAAGCCCGCCAGCGAGGACAGCATAATGAGCATGAACACGATGCCCGACGCCCCCAGCAGCCCGGTGCGGGGGGGAACAGCACGCATTGCAGCACGCCGGTGACCAGCGCGGTGAACAGAATGCCCTTGAGCAGCGGGATGCTGCCGTATTTTTCCTCCATGGGCGGACCCACCACCAGCAGCAGCAGCATATTGTTCAGGAAGTGCTCCCACCCGGCATGGCCCAGCACATGACCGAACAGCCGGACGTAGCCCAGTGGGTCCCGCCACGAAGAGCGGTACACGCAGAACAGGTTCATGGTGCTCCAGCCGTTCGTCCAGCCGTCTGCCAGCAGCACCAGCATGGACAGCAGAAAAAAGGTAAGGATCACCGGCGAGTTATACTGGAGCTCCAGCTTCAGCTTGATCTTTTCGTAAACAGTCATTCCCTTCACAGTATTGTTGGCTTTACCCTCTGGTTTGCACCCAGTATGCGCCCATGCTCTGGCCGGGCTGGTTCGTTACTTCATCGTTGAGGTATGCCGCAAGGCCGCAGGCTTCCGGCTGCCAGCTGAGGGCTGCTTCCACCGTGGGGTACTCCACCTCGGCATACCAGAACGCTGTGGGCAAGCCCTCGTCCACATGGTTCACCTCCAGCAGCGCCGTCCGGCAGGCGGTAGCTCCGGCGCACCTTCTTGATCAGGGGCTTGCCGATGATCTTCTTCCAGCTGCACAAACAGTTCTTTGTCGATGCTGCGCTCGATCTCCTCCCGTGCCAAACCCCTGCGGACTTGAAGCAGAGGATATAGTCGGTGCTGCCGCCGGTCAGCGCCTCCTCCCGGATGCGCACCGTGGGCTGCACGCTGATATAGCCCTGCTGCATGGTGAATTCTTCCTCAAGGGCAGCCCCTCCGGCCAGCCGGTCACCATCCATTTGCGTTCGATCTCCATAGCGTTTTCTTCCTTCCGCAAAATTTTGTATTTATTCTACCATATTTTTATGTTATGATAAAGAGCAGAACAAGCATCATTTTGCGCATTCTCAGTTGAAGGAGCATTTTATGAAAAGACGAACGCACTTATCCTGTATATAAAGTCAACAAGCACGCCGAGGGTCTTTTGGTGGGCGGGCACCCCTGGGTGTACGAGAACGACATTCTGGAAGCCCCCGGCACCGCGCCGGAAAACGGCACGCTGGTGGATGTGGTCAGCCCCAAGGGCGCCTATCTCGGCACCGGTTTTCTCTCGCTGAAAAGCAAGATCCGGGTGCGGCTCATTTCCCGCAATGCCAACGATACCTTTGATACTGCCTTCTGGCGCCGCCGGGTGGAGTACGCATGGGCTTACCGCAAAACGGTGCTGGAGCCCGCCGACCTCTCTGCCTGCCGCTTCATTTTTGGCGAGGCAGACCAGTTCCCCGGCCTGACGGTGGACCGTTTCAACAATGTTCTGGTCACCCAGACCCTGAGCGTGGGCATGGAAAAGCTGAAGCCAGTGCTCTTCCCCCTGCTGGCTGAGGTACTGCGGGCGGACGGCCAGACCATTGACGGCATCTACGAGCGCAACGATGAAGCCCTGCGTGCCAAGGAGGGGCTGGAACAAAACAAGGGCTGGTTCACCCTGCCCGGCGAGAGCCACCCGGAAACCACCCAAACCGAGATCTGTGAAAACGGTGTGTACTACCATGTGGACTTTGAAAACGGGCAAAAGACCGGCTTTTTCCTTGACCAGAAATATAATCGTCGGGCGGTAGCACGCCTTGCCGCCGGGCATACCGTGCTGGACTGTTTTACCCATACCGGCAGCTTTGCCTTGAACGCGGCCAAGGGCGGGGCAGCCCGAGTGACTGCTGCCGACATCAGCGCCGAAGCCATTGCCATGGCAAAGCGCAACGCCGAACGCAACGGTCTCAACAACATGGATTTCCTCTGCGAGGACACCTTCGCGCTGCTGCCCCGGCTGGAAAAAGAGGGCCACCCCTACGACTTTATCATCCTGGACCCGCCCGCCTTTACCAAGGCGCGCCGCACACGGTGGAGAACGCCATGCGCGGCTACAAGGAGATCAACTACCGCGCCATGAAGCTGCTGCCCCGGGGCGGGTATCTGGCCACTGCCAGCTGCTCCCACTTTGCCACCGAGGAGTTGTTCATCAAGATGCTGCGCGCCGCCGCCAAGGACGCTCACCGGCAGCTGCGGCAGATCGAGGTAAAGCAGCAGGCACCGGATCACCCCATTCTGTGGGGCGTGCCGGAGACGAACTACCTCAAGTTTTTCCTGTTTCAGGTCATCTGATGCTTTTTACAATAAGAACAATTGCCGCGCACTGCGCACCTTTCAGCCGGAGAAAGCCGTCCTGAAGGGGGCTTTTTCGACGCAAAAGTCATACCAATCGCGGTTATTCCAAAAATCCGAGATCGTGTTTGTGCAGAATCGTCAGTTTTTGTCAATTGCCTTTTTTGCCCGCAAGGACTATAATCTTAGCCATAGACAGCAACGGCGCTGTGGGTCACCTCCTGACTCGCAGCGCCGTTTTTGTTAAGATGTAAGCACGCTTTGGGTTTTTGCATTGCGGCAGACCCAAGGCGAAAGAAAAAAGATAAGATCAAGTAAGGAGTAGGATTTATGGCAGCAAATGTTATGGAGCTCTACGGCAGCAAGGTCTTTAATGAGCACGTTATGAAGGAGCGCCTGCCCAGCGCTACCTACAAGAGCCTGAAGAACACCCTGCACAAGGGTGCTCCGCTGGATATCGAGGTGGCAAACGTCGTTGCCAGCGTGATGAAGCGCTGGGCTATGGAGCTGGGTGCCACCCATTACACCCACTGGTTCCAGCCCCTGACCGGCATCACCAGCGAGAAGCACGATGGCTTCGTCAGCCCTGTGGGCGACGGTACCGCCATCATGGAGTTCTCCGGTAAGGAGCTGGTACGCGGCGAGCCCGATGCTTCCTCCTTCCCCTCCGGCGGTCTGCGCGCTACCTGTGAGGCACGCGGCTACACCCGCATGGGACCCCACCAGCTATGCCTTTGTGAAGGATGACGTGCTGTGCATCCCCACCGCATTCGTCAGCTACACCGGCGAGGCTCTGGATAAAAAGACTCCCCTGCTGCGTTCCATGAACGCACTGTCCGGTCAGGCCGTCCGTATCCTGAAGCTGTTCGGCAAGGATGTGGACTACGTTTCCACCACCGTCGGCCCGGAGCAGGAGTACTTCCTGATCAAGAAAGAGGACTACGAGGCCCGTCAGGACCTGATCCTCACCGGCCGCACCCTGTTCGGTGCTCCCTCTGCCAAGGGCCAGGAGCTGGAGGAGCACTACTTCGGCGTCATCCGTCCCGAGGTGTCTGCGTTCATGAAGGAACTGGACGAGGAGCTGTGGAAGCTGGGCGTGCCCGCCAAGACCAAGCACAACGAGGTAGCCCCCTGCCAGCATGAGCTTGCTCCCATCTTCGATACCACAAACGTAGCCATCGACCACAACCTGCTGACCATGGAGATGATGCGCAAGATCGCACCCAAGTACGGTCTGGTCTGCCTGCAGCACGAGAAGCCCTTTGAAGGTGTGAACGGCAGCGGCAAGCACAACAACTGGTCCATGAGCACCACCCACGAGAACCTGCTGGACCCCGGCGACACCCCCATGGAGAACCTGCAGTTCCTGATCTTCCTGGCCGCTGTTATCAAGGCAGTCGATGAGTACGCTGACCTGCTGCGCACCTCTGTGGCCACCCCGGGCAACGACCACCGTCTGGGTGCCAACGAGGCGCCGCCGGCCATCATCTCCATCTTTCTGGGCGACGAGCTGGAGGCCGTCATCGACGCCATTGCCTCCGATTCTCCCTACGCAGGCCCCGTCAAGATGAAGATGGACCTGGGCGTGGACGTGCTGCCCAAGTTCAGCAAGGACACCACCGACCGCAACCGTACCTCTCCCTTCGCTTTCACCGGCAACAAGTTCGAGTTCCGTATGCCCGGCTCTGCCGAGAACCTGAGCGACTGCAACACCATCCTGAACACCGCTGTCGCCAAGGAGCTGAAGGGGCTACGCCGACGAGCTGGAAGGTGCTGAGGACTTTACCAGCGCAGCCATCGCTCTGATCAAGCGCACCATCCGCGACCATCGCCGCGTTATCTTCAACGGCAACGGCTATACCGCAGTGGGAGGCCGAGGCAGCCAAGCGCGGTCTGCCCAACAAGAAGAACACCCCTCGCTGCCCTGCCTGCCCTGATCGAGCCCAAGAACATTGCCCTGATGGAAGAGTTCGGCGTGCTGACCAAGGTGGAGATGGAGAGCCGCTACGAGGTCGAGATGGAGCACTACTCCAAGATCATCAATATCGAGGCTCTGACCATGCTGGAGATGGCTCGCAAGCAGCTGCTGCCTGCCGTCAACTCCTACATGAGCGAGCTTGCCAATACCGCAGCATCCAAGCTGGCCGTCAGCGAGAACATCAGCGTGCGCAGTGAGACCAAGACTTTGGAAAAGCTTTCTTCTGACGCCGATACCATGAGCGACGCCATCGACACCCTGCAGGATGCCGTGGACGCCGCCAAGGCTCTGCCCTCCGAGAGCGAGAAGGCCGTTGCGTTCCACGACAACGTGCTGCCCGCCATGGACACCCTGCGTGCCGCCGCCGACGACGCCGAGACCCTGTGCGGCGAGGACTACTGGCCGCTGCCCAGCTACAGCAAGATGCTTTACTACGTCTGATAATCTCCTGACAGCGTAAAAAAATAAGCATCCGCCGGCTGCCGGATCAATTAGCCATTCTCCTTTTCCTATTTCTTACACCAGCCTAAAGACCTGCTCCCATTCTTGAGGGCAGGCCTTTAGGCGTTTTATTTGAAATGCAGTTTTTGTAAGGGGGATCTTTATGCGGTATTCGACCCAACAGGACGTCCTTGACTTTGTGGAGGACAACAACGTCAAATTTGTGCGCTTTGCCTTCTGCGATATCTTTGGCACTCAGAAGAACATTGCCGTGCTGGCCAGCAACCTGTCCAAGGCGCTGGAAGAGGGCGTGTGCTTTGACGGCAGCTCCATTGCAGGCTTTATGCACGTTGAGGAAAGCGACCTTGTACTGCGGCCGGATCTTTCCACCGTGACCATCCTGCCGTGGCGTCCCACCGAAGGCCAAGTGATGCAGTTCTTCTGCGATGTGGAAAAGCCGGACGGCGCAGCCTTTAGCGGCAACTGCCGGGGCTTTTTGCGGGATGTGAACCGCAAATTCAAAAAAGCTGGGTCTTACCTGCAACGTGGGTACCGAATGCGAGTTCTATCTGTTTGAAAAGGACGACCGGGGCCGTCCCACCTGCATTCCCATTGACTTCGGCGTATATTTTGACGTTGCGCCGCTGGATGCGGGTGAAAACCTGCGCCGGGATATCTGCCTGACCATGGAGCAGATGGGTATGGCACCCCAGCACAGCCACCACGAAAGCGGCAACGGCCAGAACGAGATCGACTGCCGCTATGCAGGACCGCTGAAAACCGCCGACAACGTGATGACCTTTAAGCAGATCGTCCGTGCCATTGCCATGCGCAACGGCCTGCACGCCAGCTTTTTGCCCAAGCCCCTGCCCCAGCAGGCCGGCAGCGGGCTGCACATCAACCTCTCGCTTTACATGGACGGCAAAAACCTGTTTGAGGGCGATATTGCCCCGGACAGCGTAGCAGGCAGCTTTATGGCCGGTGTGCTGGCCCACAGCCGAGAACTGACCGCGTTCACCAATCCCCTGCCCAACAGCTACCAGCGCTTTGGCTGTGACGAAGCGCCCCGCTATGTGAGCTGGAGCCGTCAGAACCGCAGCCAGCTGGTGCGCATTCCCATGGTCAAGGGCGACAACTGCCGCATGGAGCTGCGCAGCCCGGACCCCGCCTGCAATCCGTATCTGGCCATTGGCCTGATCCTTGCCGCCGGATTGGACGGCATTGAGCAGCACATGGTCTTGCAGCCGCCGGTGAACCGCAACCTGTTCGATGCCGCCGAAGCCAAGGGACTGGGGCTTGAGACCCTGCCCGCCACCCTTGAGGAGGCGGTGCAGGTGGCCGAGGAGAGCGAGTTCTTGCGCCGGGTGCTGCCAGAGGGGCTTTCTAAACGCTATTTCTCGGAGGAGCTCAAGCGCTGCGCCGCACTGCGGAGTGCGCCTGACCGGGCCGAGCACGAGCGCGTCTACTATTTTAACGCCATCTGATCCCTGCCAGCGCAGGAGAAAGGAGTGCGGAATGGGACGCGCACTGATCGTAAGCGCCGGTGCCAACTCCAACGAATATATTGCCGCGCGGCTGTCCGAGATGGGTTACAGCCGCCCGGTGATCATTCCCAGCGGAGCCGAGGCACGGCGCAGAATGTCGGAATCTGATTTTGAGTTGATCGTGGTCAACGCTCCCCTGCCCGATGAGTTCGGGCACGAATTGTGCATCACCGCTGTGGAGCAGACAGATGCCGGTGTGGTCTTTCTGGTCAAGGCCGCACAGGCTGAGCAATTGCTTGCCCCCTGAACGAGCAGGGGGGGTGCTGCTGCTGAGCAAACCCTTCACCACCCCTGTTGTTTTTGCAGGCCATGCACATGGCGGCTGCCAGCAACCACCGCTTGCAGCGTCTGCGGCAGGAGAACGCCCGCTTACAGGAAAAGATCGCACAGGTGCGGCTGGTCAGCCGGGCAAAATGCTGCCTTGTGGAGCACGAGCACATGACCGAAGCCGAGGCACACCGCTACCTTGAAAAACAGGCTATGGACACCCGCCGCGACCGCGCCGAGGTGGCGCAGGAGGTGCTGGAGGAATACGCTGACAGAAGCGAATAAAAAGCAGGGCTTCGCCCCGCACCCGCAGGGAAAGGGGTGCGCCGGGAGCGTGCCTTTTATGGGAAAGTTTTATTCTACAACAAAGGAAGGTATATTTTTATGGCAAAATTTATTTTTGTGACCGGCGGCGTGGTCTCCGGTCTGGGCAAGGGCATTACCGCTGCATCTCTGGGTCGGCTTTTGAAGTGCCGCGGCCTAAAGGTGGCCAGCCAGAAGCTGGACCCCTATGTGAACGTGGACCCGGGCACCATGAGCCCGCTGCAGCACGGCGAGGTGTTCGTGACCGATGACGGCACCGAGACCGACCTGGATCTGGGACACTACGAACGCTTTATCGACGAGAATCTGAACAAGTACTCGAACCTGACCACCGGCAAGGTGTACTGGAACGTGCTGAACAAGGAGCGTCAGGGCGCTTACCTGGGCCAGACCGTCCAGATCATCCCCCACATCACCAACGAGATCAAGAGCTACATCTATAACCTGGCCTCCTCCACCGAGGCGGATGTGGTCATTACAGAGATCGGCGGCACCGCGGGCGATATCGAGAGCCAGCCCTTTCTGGAGGCCATCCGCCAGGTTGGTCTGGAGCAGGGACGGGAGAACTGCTGCTTCATCCATGTGGTGCTGGTGCCCTACATCTCCGGCTCCAACGAGTACAAGTCCAAGCCCGCCCAGCACTCGGTCAAGGAGCTGCAGGGCATGGGCGTCAACCCGGACATCATCATTCTGCGCGCAGACGGCAGCGTGGGCAGCGATATCCGCCGCAAGATCAGCACCTTCTGCAATGTCAAGCCGGAGTGCGTCATTGAGAACCTGACCATGCCGAGCCTGTACCAGTGCCCGCTGATGCTGCACACCAACGGTCTGGACGATGTTGTGGTGCATCAGCTGCACTTGGATGTTCCCCCCTGCCGACCTGACCGAGTGGAAGCAGGTAGTCTCCCGCATTGCCACCCGCAGCAAGACCTGCACCATTGCACTGGTGGGCAAGTACGTCAAGCTGCACGACGCATATCTCTCGGTGATGGAAAGCCTGTATCATGCCGGGTTTGAGAATGACAGTCAGGTGGAAATCCGCTGGGTGGAAAGCGAGGACCTGACCGACCAGGCCGCCTGCAAAGAAGCCTTTGCGGATGTGGACGGCATCATCGTGCCCGGCGGCTTTGGCGACCGCGGCATTGAGGGTATGATTCAGGCCGCCCAGTACGCCCGCGAGAACCGTGTTCCCTGCTTTGGCATCTGCCTTGGTATGCAAATCATGGTCATTGAATTTGCCCGCAATGTGCTGGGCTACAAGGACGCTAATTCCAGCGAGTTCACCCCGGACGGTGCCCACAACGTCATCTCCCTGATGCCGGACCAGCAGGGCAATATCCCCAAGGGCGGCACCATGCGTCTGGGCAAGTACCCCTGCACGGTGGCGCCCGGCACCAAGATGGCCGAGTGCTACGGCGAGAGCGAGATCTGGGAGCGCCACCGCCACCGCTATGAGTTCAACAACGACTTCCGGCAGGAGATGCAGGACGCCGGGCTGGTCATTTCCGGCACTAGCCCGGACGGCCATCTGGTGGAGACCGTAGAGCTGCCCGGCCGCTACTTCCATCTGGGTGCACAGTTCCACCCGGAGTTCAAGAGCCGCCCCAACCGCGCACATCCCCTGTTCAAGGGGCTTTATCGCCGCTGCGCTGCGCTACCGCGCTGCCGCACAGCGGGATATGCTGCATCTGTAACAGCATAATATAACAGCAAGGCCGCAGCACAAAATACCGTGCTGCGGCCTTGCTTTATGTAAGACGATTTTAAATGCTTTCCGCGCCGTCCTGTCTGGCGTGATTTGCCTGCTTATTCTCGTACATCCGCTGGTCGGCGATATAGCGCACCTGCTGCACGTCCACGCTTTCGGCGGGGTACAGGGCGTAGCCGCAGCTGGCACCCACGCTCACGGTATTGCCGTCGATCTCGTAGGGCACAGCGACCATCTCACAGATCAGGTTCATCTTGCTGGCGCAGGCCTCCGACTCCATTGGGCCAAGCAGCAACAGTGCGAACTCGTCACCGCCCAGACGGAAGGCGTAGTCCCGGCTGCGGATGCAGCCCTGAAGCCGCTGGGAAACGCCCTTCAGCAGCTCATCACCCACATCATGGCCGTAGGTATCGTTGACCGGCTTGAAGCGATCCAAGTCCATATAAAATAGCGCAAAGGGCTGGCTGTGCTGCTCCAGCACTGTCAGCACCCGGTCAAAATAGCGCTTGTTCAGCAGGCCGGTCAGGCCATCGGTGTTGGCAAGGCTTTGCAGCAGATGCTGCTTGCCCATATCCTGCACGATCATCATCACGCGGGTCAGGCGATTTTCCTTCCACGCCATGGGAACGACCGTCATCATGAAAAATGCGCTTTTATCGCGGGCGGCATATTCCAGCTTGAGGGAGTCGTTGTCCGTTTTGATGAGCCTGCGCAGGTTTTCCGGTGCCAGCATCTGGGGGATCTTGGCGTTTTCACTGTCGGTCAGCACCACATACTTGCGCGATATCTGCTCCAGCATTTGCCGGTAGGAGCCCTCCGGCGGGTACAGCGGTTCTCCGCGCCGCTCGTGGTACTGGTAGCGGTCGCGGTCCAGATCGCACACTGCAAAACGCTCCACAACGCGCACCATGCCCTCGAACATCATATCGCTCTTTTCCCGGCAGCGCTCCAGCTCCCGGCGGCGGTTGCGCTCTGCGTCACGCTGGATCTTTATCACGCCTGCCATGATCAGAAGCCCCAGCAGTGCAATGACCAGAATGGTAGCCACCTGCACCCGGCGCATCCCGGCATCCACCACCCCGGTGGGCACGATACCGATGATGTCCAATCCATGAGCCCCAGCGGCTGATAGATCAGATAATATTTCTGCCGGTTCAACGTGTACAGCACGCAGCCCTCGCCGCCCTGCGGCAGGGTCTGCACCATGGTGTCAAAGTAAGGCTGATCCACGCTGGCGTTCTGCTGTAAGTAATCAAACAGGTTGGTCATCTGCTCGGTGATCTCGGTCTTTGTCTCGGTGGAAAGCACCACATCGCCGTTTGAGCGCACGATATAGCAATCGCTCTGTCCCTCATAGACCATGCTGCCCAGCAGCTTTTCCAGCACGGCGTTGTCGTAGCTGACCACCAGCGCCGTATAGGTAGTGCCGTCCAACTGCAGCGGCTGCTCCATTGGGATGGCAAACAGGATCTTGCGGATGCCCTGACTGGAGATATAGCTGGAGATCACTGGCTTGTTTGCGGTATACAGCTTTTCAAAAGTCGCCTTCATGTACTCTGCTGTGCCCTGCCGCCCGGCGGTGGTCCAGAACTCGCACTGCTCGTTGAACAGGTAAAAGTCCGTGTATTGCCAGGTAGCCTTTTGGGCGATATACTCCTGCCACTGCCCCTCCTGCTCTCCCAGCTCCGCAAGGGTGCCCAGGTAGCTGTCCCAGTCGTTCAGGATGTTCCAGTTGCGCTGCGCAAACATGGTAAAGGTCTTGGCAGACTGCCCATAGGTGGAAAGCAGGTTTGCCGTGCTTTCCTGATAGATCTGCTTCTGGGTATAGGCACTGTAAGCAAGGATGCCGACCAGCAGCGCCAGCAGCATCCCTGCTATGAGCAGTATATTTTTTCGTTTGTTCTTCATAAGGTCAATTTCCCCCGACTGCCCCGCAGCCAAACCCCTTCACAATACGTTCTTCCAAAGGCTTTATGCCAAAGCATCGTGCACAGCTTTTTGCAAAAAGTGTACAACCGCTGCGTGTCAGCGCCCGTATAAACCGACACTATCCCTAATAACATTATACCATTCCGCAAAAAAGCCTGTCAACACATCCATGGGGCGATTCGTGTCATTTCAAAGGCGATTCACGCAGAGTTGCCCTGTAAAGCTTGCAGACTTTTTGCAGACTTTCGGATAGCAAGTAAGTGCAAATATCGGTTAGTATTCGATAGTATTTGACAAGCCGCAAATACAAAAAACCGCATGAACACCGGATTTTCCAGTATTCATGCGGTTTTTTCACGTTATGCAGAAGAAGGGACTTGAACCCTCACTCACTAGGAACTGGTGCCTAAAACCAGCGTGTCTGCCATTCCACCACTTCTGCTCATAGAAAAAAGGCAAGTCAAAAACCGACTTGCCTTCTGGTGCGAGGGAGGGACTCGAACCCCCAAGGATAAACCACACGCACCTCAAACGTGCGCGTCTGCCAGTTCCGCCACCCTCGCATACCTGTTATACAGTTCTCCGGTTTTTGAGGTAGAAAACCGTTGGTGCGGACTGCTTGGAGATAGTAACATATTTCCGGCCATTCGTCAAGTGGTTTCTTTGTTTCTCATAAGTTTTTTTATGCTTCATATCTATAATAGCAGCGCAGCGCGCGCAAAAAAAGCAGCCTTGCGGGCAATTGCACAGGTCATTTGTACGCGGAAAGTGTGCCTGCGGCACTGCGCCCAGAGCAAAGGAGGGGTTTGTATATGAAGCAATTTGTGCAGCGCGCCGGCGGGCGCATCGGGCTATGGGGCGGGCTGCTGGCGGCTGCGTTGGCAGCGTTTGCGGCGGGTGGCTGGTGCCGGCACGCGCGCCGGTGGGCTGCAAGCTGAACGAGCTGACCGCCGCGCCGGACTTTTCGCCCTTTTCCCCTGCTGCACCGGCGGTGGCTACATCCGATGCCGGTACGCTCGCCGCCCCTTCCCTGCCGGACAAATGGGTCTGTCTGACCTTTGACGACGGCCCCAGCAAGACTACCCCCCGGAGGTGCTGGCGGCGCTGGATGCCGCCGGGGTGCACGGCACCTTTTTTGTGGTGGCCACCGACTACAACGAGAAATATCTGCCCCTGCTCACCGAAGCTGCATCCGCCGGGCACCAGATCGCACTGCACTCTGCCTCCCACGAATACAGCGACATCTACCGCAGCAGCGCCGCCTACTGGAAGGACATCGCCCTGCTGAAACAGCGCATTGCGCCCTATGTGGATGCCGAGAGCATCCGGTATCTACGGTTTCCGGGCGGCAGCACCAACACCGTCAGTCGCCGCTACGGCGGCAAAGGCGCTGATGAAGCAGCTGAAAGCCGAAGTAGAGCAGCGCGGCTGGCAATGGGTGGACTGGAACGTCTGCGCCGAGGACGCCGTGGGCGGCCACCCCAGTGCGGACACCATTTACCGCAATGTAGTGCGGGAAACCGGCGAGCAGACCCATTGCGTGGTGCTGATGCACGATTCCTCCACCACCCACACCACCGCCGAGGCCCTGCCGGACATTATCCGGTGGTATGCCGACAACGGCTACACCTTTTGACTGTGGCCGAGGCGCTGCCGCTGGGGTGATGCGCCTTACAGCCACTTTTCCATGCAGCGCCCCAGCAGCACCCCGCCGGATGCCAGCACCGCCAGCCAGAGCCAGCCTGCGCCGCCGGTCACCACCCACCCCGCCGCCAGAATGGCGGCAAAGGTACATACCGGCGGCACAGCGAGGCGCAAAAAGCGCAGCAGCTTCTCCCGCCGGAGCGGCAGTCCGGTGTCCAGCTGCTCAGGGTGCAGGGCATCACAGCAGATCTCGTCCCGGTACTTGCCCGGGTTGCGGTAGGCTTTGTATGGGATCTCGTCCAGCGAAAATTCCGGGTACATTCCTTCTTTGGTCAGGCTGAGCTGCATCCCGTGTTCCTCTGCATACGCCTGCAAAGCCGCCGTAAACTCCTGCTGGGTGTTGATGCTTCCCTCCGGGATAAAGGAAAAATGCCTCTGGTGCTGCACCTGCGCCAGCGTACGGTAATCCTGCAGCCAGCCGGTAAAGAAGCCCTGCTGCGGGGCGGGGCTTTCCATGCGGGTCAGACAGGCGTCCACGTCCAGCGTGTCCGTCTGCGGAGCCTGCCGGGCAAGGTCGGCGCAAAACTGCATGGCCGCCGCCAGCTGCGCCGCCTGCTGCTCCAGCACGGTCTGCTGGGCTTGCAGCGCCTGCTGCATGGGTTGTTCCCCATGCAGCACCGCCCTGATGGTGGGCAGCGGCACATCCAGCATCCGCAGCATACGGATAAGTTTAAGCGTGCGGACATCCCCGGCGGTGTAATCGCGGTAGTCATTGCCCTGCCTGCGTGCCGGTGTAAGAAGCCCTTCTTTTTCGTAAAAGCGGATGTTCGGGGCGGACACACCGCTTTGCTCTGAAGCCTGTTTGATGTTCATTTGCTTCACCTCCGCCCTTACATTACACCTTAAAGACGGTTGAAGGTCAAGGGTTTTGCGCAAAAAACCGAGCCGCCGCACAAAAATGTGCAGGCAGCTCGGTTTTTCAATGCAAAATATCCGTCAGCGCGGGGGATCAGTCCGCAGACTGGCAGAACACAGAAGGTGCGGTAAGCCATGTACAGGTCGGTCTTATGGATGACCTCGAAGGGAGAGTGCATGGACAGCACAGGCACACCCATATCCAGCACCTTGATGCCGCGGTTTGCCACATACTTGGCAATGGTGCCGCCGCCGCCCAGATCCAGACGGCCCATCTCGCCGATCTGCCATGCCACGCTGTTGGCATCCAGCATCCGGGTGATGTCGCCCAGCAGCTCGGCGTTGGCGTCGCTGGCAGAGCTCTTGCCGCGGCTGCCGGTGTACTTGAAGATGGCCACGCCGCGGCCGGCGTAGGTGCCGTTCTTCTTCTCAAAGGCGCTTGCCCAGGAGGGGTCGTAGGCGGCGGTCACATCGGCGGACAGGCACACGCTGTTCTGGAAGGCGATGGAATGTCATCCTGACCGGCGGCACGGCACAGCAGCTGCAGGAAGTGGAATACATACATGCTCTGCATGCCGGTCACACCGTCGGAGCCGATCTCTTCCTTATCGGTCAGCACGCAGACGGTGGTGTGCACAGGATCTTTCATCTCGATCTCGGCCAGCAGTGCGGGGTAAGCATCCACGCGGTCATCGTGGCCGTAGGCACCGATCATGGAGCGGTCAAAGCCCACGTCGCGGGCCTTGGCAGCGGGCACCACCTCGATCTCAGCGCGGGTGAAGTCGCGCTCGGTGATGCCGTACTTCTGGTTCAGCAGGATGAGGGTGTTCAGCTTGACAGCCTCCTTGATGTCCTCTTCCTCCACAGTGTCAGAGCCGATGAGCACGTTCAGCTCCTCGCCCTTGATGCCCTCGCTGAGCTTGCGCTCGTTCTGCTCAGCACCCAGATGGGGCAGCAGGTCGGTGATGCAGAACACGGGATCGTTTTCGTCCTCACCGATGGCAAAGTTGACGCTGGAGCCGTCGGCGCGGGTAAACACGCCGTGGATGGCCAGCGGGATGGTAGCCCACTGGTACTTGCGTATACCGCCGTAGTAGTGGGTGCGGAAGTAGCTCATGGTCGGACTCATACAGGGGGTTCGGGCGCAGGTCCAGACGGGGGCTGTCGATGTGGGCGATCACCAGACGGAAGCCCTCCTCTAAGGGCTTCTGACCGATGGTAGCCGCCACGACGGCCTTGTTCTCCTGAATGAAGTAGACCTTCTCGCCGGGGGCGTAGGCCTTTTTGGGCTCAAAAGCCTTGTAGCCGGCAGCCAGCAGCATCTGCTCGCTGACAACGGCAGCCTCGCGCTCGGTCTTGGCGCTGTCCATAAATTTCTTGTAGCCCCCTCGGCAAAGGCAGCAGCCCTTTTCCTTTTTACGTCTGCCTGCTTGTCAGCAGCGTATTCGGGGGTGTAGAGCAGCTTTTCAGCGTACTCTTTTTGCAGTAAGTTTCTCACTCATGATTTTTCGCTCCTTAACTTTTTATCATTGACCTGCGTACAGACGCTGATAGGTCTGGTAGCAGGAGGTGATCTTGTTTACATAGTGGTTCATCTGACTATAGGGGAAGCCCTGCAGCGTTTCCCCCGTCTGCGGAGTGCTCCTCTATTTGCAGCAGCTGATCCACCGTGCCCCAGCCGCTGTGGTAAGCCGCTGCTGCCGTGGATACATCCCCTTTGTAGCGCACCATACACAAGTGCAGGTAGTAGCACCCAAAGCGGATGGCGGTATCGGGGTCGTACAGGTCGGCAAAGGTCAGCGGTTCCTCCGGGGCAATTTTGCTGCGCAGCCAGATAAAGGTCTCCTCAGTCATCTGCATCAGGCCCCGGGCATCCACAGTGGAGGTGGCCTGCGGGTCAAAGCCGCTTTCGGTGCGGATGAAGGCGTAGACCAGCAGCGGATCCAACTCATAGGCTGCTGCCCATTTTTCCACCAGCTGCTCGTACTTGCGGGGGGTACAAAAGCTGCTCTGCCCGGTTGCACACGGGCGGCACGGCACACACCGTAAGCACCACAGCCAAGCACAACGCAGCCAGCCGCAGCACCAGCTGACGGCGGCGCTGCTGTTTACGAAGTCGCTGTTTTTCCCGCGCCGCGCGGCGCTCCCGGGCGGCGATGGGGTCGTAGGCTTTTTCATAATTTTGTTCGTTCAAAGCGCTGCCGTCACGCCCCCCTTCTGCCTGCAGCCGCTCACACAGGCGGGCGGCTGCGGCTTGCAGCGCCTCCAACCCGGCGTCGTTGTGCAGGGTGTAGTCTGCCTGTGCGGTCAGGGTGCTTTCCGGTGTCTGGGCGTTCAGGCGGCGGGCGGCCATCTCGGCCGAGATGCCGTCCCGGGCCACGATGCGGGCCACACTGGTCTCAAACGGTGCCGTGACCACGCACAGGCGGTCGCACTCAGCCTGTGCCGCCGTGCCCACAATGACTGCACCGTCCAGCACAAAAAGGGGCGCACCGGCGGCCTGCGCCGCCTGCTTTGCGGCGCGGATGCGTGCCACGATGGCGGGGTGGGTCAGACTGTCCAGCGCGGCCTTGCCTTCCGGCGTGGCAAAGGCGCGGTCAGCCAGCAGGCGGCGGTCCAGTGTGCCGTCCGGCTTTAAAATATCCCCGCCGAACCGCGCCGCAAGCTGCGGCAGCAGCGGCGAGCCGGGCAGCAAAATTTCCCGACTGAGCTGGTCGGCGTCGGCCAGCGGCACGCCGTGGGCGGCAAACACTGCCGTGACCGTGGACTTGCCGCAGCCGCTGCGGCCCGTGATGCCAAGCGCGATCATAGCTCGATCACCCGGAAGGCCGCAGCGCGGATCAGGCGGTTGTACACTGCCATGGACAGGCCGTCCTTCTGCGGACAGCGGGCGTAGACTACGCCGTCGCCCTGCTCATCCAGCGCCCGCAGGGAGCGGAAGATGTGCTTTGCCTGATCGGCACCGTCGCCCTCGCGGCCATACTCCACGCAGGGCACACCCAGCTTTGCGCTTTCGCCGGTGAAGCACAGGCAGCTGGGGTTCTGGTCCATGTGGGCGTCCACATAGGCCTTGAACTGCGCAAAGGTGCCGTTGAGCAAGGTCACATCGGCCTTGGGGGCGTAGTGTTTGTACTTCATGCCCGGGCTGCGCACCACAGCACCCTCCGGCAGCTTTTCCAGAATGGCCTTGGACACCTCTACCTCTTCGCCGAGGGCGCGTTCCAAGTCCTCCAGCGTGATGTGGCCGGGACGGAACAGGGTGGGTTTATCACCCACCACCGACACCACGGTGCTCTCCACACCCACATCGCACTCGCCGCCGTCCAAAATCAACGGCAGGCGGCCGTCCATATCGGTGAACACATCCTGTGCGTTGGTGGGGCTGGGCTTACCGGAAAGGTTGGCGCTGGGGGCGGCAAAGGCGCAGCCGCTCTGCTGGATGACCGCCCGCGCTACCGGGTGGCTGGGCATCCGGATGCCCACGGTATCCAGTCCGGCGCAGCACTCATCCGCCACCTCCGGCCCGCGCGGCATGATGATGGTCAGTGGGCCGGGGCAGAAGGCTGCCATCAGCAGCTGGGCACGCTCCGGCACCTCGCTGACAAGACCCGGCAGCATCTCCGGCCCGGTGACGTGGACGATGAGGGGTTATCCTGCGGGCGCCCCTTGGCCACAAAGATATCGCGCACCGCCGCACCGTTGCGGGCATCGGCGGCAATGCCGTAGACCGTTTCTGTTGGCAGGGCCACAAGCTGACCCTGCCGCAGCAGCTGCGCGGCCTCGGCTACGCCTGCTTCATCGGCAGGCAAAACTCTGGTTTTGATTTCCATACGAATCATCGTTCTTTCTATCTGTAAAGTATATTTGCTTGGCAGTCGTTTGGATGGTTTTGCACCCGCAAAACCGGGTTTTACCCGCCCAGCCTTTGCAGCTTTTCGGTCTGCTCATGGGTGGCAAGGGCATCGATCACCTCATCCAGATTGCCGTCCATGATCTTTTCCAGATTATGGACGGTCAGGCCGATGCGGTGGTCGGTGCAGCGATCCTGCGGGAAGTTGTAGGTGCGGATCTTCTCGCTGCGGTCGCCGGTGCCCACCTGCCCCTGACGCTGGGCGTTGATGGCATCCTGCTGTTCCTTCTGTTTTTGCGCAAGCAGACGGCTGCGCAGGATCTCCAGAGCCTTGTCCTTGTTCTGGAACTGGCTGCGCTCGTTCTGGCACTCCACCACCGTGCCTGTGGGGATATGGGTCACGCGGATGGCACTGGAGGTCTTGTTGATGTGCTGACCGCCCGCACCGGAGGAGCGGAAGGTATCAATGCGCAGATCCTTCATGTCCAGCGCAAAGTCCACCTCCTCTGCCTGCGGCATTACCGCCACAGTGGCGGTGGAGGTGTGAATGCGGCCTTGGGTCTCGGTCTCCGGCACCCGCTGCACCCGGTGCACCCCGCTCTCGTACTTGAGACGGTTATATGCGCCTGCACCGTCCACCGAGACAATGGCTTCCTTTACGCCGCCAAGTTCGGTCTCGTTCAGGTTGAGCAGTTCCAGCGTCCAACCACGGTTCTGGGCGTACATGGTGTACATGCGCAGCAGGCTGTGGGCAAACAGGGCGGCTTCCTCGCCGCCGGCACCGCTGCGGATCTCCATGATGACGTTTTTGCCGTCGTTCACGTCCTTGGGCAGCAGCAGAATTTTGAGATTATTTTCCAGCTTTGCCACATCCTGACTTTTTTCGCTGATTTCCTGCTGTATCATCTGCTTGAAGTCCGGGTCCAGTGAACCGGGCTCCTCCAGCAGGGCTTTGGCCTGCGCCAGATGGTCCCGGGCGGTCTGCCAGTCGCGGTAGGCCTGCACCACCGGCTGCGTCTCGTGGTAGTCCCGCATCAGTTTGCGGAACAGTGCCGGGTCGGCAGCGGCATCCGGCTGGTTCAGCCGGACGGAAAGCTCCTCAAAGCGGCGGCAGACCGCATCCATCCGGGAAGAAATATCTTGCATCCTTGCAGTTCTCCTTACAAATTCGTTCCGGTTCGGGTGCGTTGGCTGCGCTACTGTGCGCTGCCGGGCTTTACCACCTTTTTGATGTTCTTTTCAATTTTAGCACGCGGCAGCATCACCTCGCGCCCGCAGCCGGTGCAGCGGATCTTAAAATCCATGCCGACGCGCAGCACCTCGAAGCTGGACGCCCCGCAGGGGTGCTTTTTGCGGGTGAGGATGGTATCTCCCACAGCGATGTCCATATTTATCCGACCTCTCCCTTCTTTTCTGCCGCGCAGATGCCCGGCAGAGCCAGTGTGTGCCGCCGCCCGCATAGCGGGTGCTGTGCATACAGATATAGTATAATGCAAAGCCGCACAAAATGCAAATATCTGCGCACACTGCTGCATATCGTTGTAGCATCGCACAGAGACCCGAAAACCATATAGAAAGAGGAATGAAACATGATGCAAGCTTATCGTACCGAAAACAGTTACCGTTCTGCCGCCCGCCTTTCTCCTGCCGAGCTGCGGGCTGCCATGGCCAGCGGCGAGATTTTACAAGCCACTGCCCTTGCCTTTGACACCCGGCGGCAGCTGCGGTTTGAGTTGGGCGGCGTAAAGGCGGTGATGCCCTTTGCCCAGTGCGCAGACGGTGCCGAGGCGGGCACCGTGCGAGATATTGCGGTGCTGACCCGGGTGGGACGCCCCACCTGTTTTGTTATCGAGGGGCTGGACACGGACGAGGACGGCGCGCCCTTCTACCGGCTTTCCCGCGCAGAAGCGCAGCGGATGTGCAAGGCCGATTATCTCGATACCCTTTCTCCCGGGGATATCCTGCCCTGCACCGTGACCCACATCGAGCCGTTCGGCGCGTTTTGTGACGTGGGCTGTGGTATCAGTGCTCTGCTGCCCATCGACTGTATGTCGGTGAGCCGCATCTCCTCCCCTGCCGACCGGGTGAGCGTGGGCCAGCAGATCTTGTGTGCCATCAAGAACCGGGACGCGCAAGGGCGCGCTTTGTGCTGACCATCCGGGAGCTGCTGGGCACATGGGCAGAGAACGCCGCCCGGTTCACCGTGGGCGAAACGGTGGTGGGCATCGTGCGCAGCGTGGAGGAGTACGGCACCTTTGTGGAGATTGCGCCGAACCTTGCCGGGCTTGCGGAGAGCTGCACCGGTCTTGCGCCCGGACAGGCGGTAAGCGTCTACATCAAAAATATTTTGCCGGAAAAGATGAAGATCAAGCTGGTCATCGTGAACCACGCCCTGAGCCAGCCCCACCGGTTTGAGCTGCGGTACTTCATCACCGAGGGACATCTGGACAGGTGGGTGTACTCCACACCGGAATGTCCCAAGCGCATTGAAACAGATTTTGCCGTTGCGGCTTGCAATCCGGGCTGAAAGCCTTTATACTAATAGAAAGAGTTTTTGTCTGCCCGCTGCCCGCCCTTTTGGCAGCGGCGCAGACCTTTGATACCATGTGAAAGCGCAAGGGGGATGTAAGGAACGATGGCCGCCAATGATGCTTTTACCGCCGGTGTCCGTCCCGGCGGCCTGACCAGCAGCACCGAGATCCGGCTGCTGCTGTGCTATCTGGTGAAAAACGCCGGTCCCATTGCCCGGCAGGAGATCGAGAACGCTCTGATGGAAGAAGCGCTGGTGAACTATTTCGAGATCGGTTCCTGTCTGGACGATATCACAAAACAGGCGCTGGTCACCCCTGACCGGCGACAGCTACACCATTACCGATAAAGGCCGCAAGGTAGCGCAGGAGCTGGCCTACGACCTGCCCCGCAGCGTGCGGGAGCGGGCGGTGGCTGCCGTGCTGCGCTGCCAGACATGGGCCCGCAAAGGAGGCCAAGTACAGCGCCCACATCACCGAAAAAAGGCCGATGGTCACTGCACCGTGCGCTGCACCGTAAAGGGGCTGGACAGCGAACTGTTCTGTCTGGAACTGGGTGCGCCCGACCGGCTGAGCGCCGAACTGGTGAAGAAGCAGTTCATCCTGAAGGGCAACGAGATCTATCAGCTGCTGATCAACAAGCTGACCGAGGAAGAAAAATAAGACAGAACGATCCCCGCCCGCTGTAAGCAGAACTTACGGCGGGCGGGGATTTTTTCAGATACGCCCTAGATCAGGATACAGATCAGTCCAGTGCAGCCCTCGTTGATGACCCGCTCCAGCGTTTCCTGCAGGCGGGTGCGGGCTTCCTGCGGCATGTGGAGCAACTTGTTCTGCAAACCGTCGTTCACCAGCTCGTGCAGGCTTTTTGCCAAAGATGTTGGACTCCCACAGCTGTTCCGGGTCGTCCGCAAAGCCGGCCAGCAGGCTGCGGGCAAGGTCCTCGCTCTGCTTTTCGGTGCCCACGATGGGGCTGATCTCGGTGTGGATGGTGGCCTTCATCATCTGGATGGAGGGCGCGCAGGCTTGCAGCCGCACCCCGCAGCGCCCGTCCTGATGCACGATCTCCGGCGGTTCCAGATGCAGCTCGTCGATGGAGGGCATCACAATGCCGTAGCCGGTGGCTTCCACCTGCTCCAAGGCGCTGCGCACCTTCTCGTAGGCGCGTTTTGCCCGGGCAAGCTCCATGATGCAGGGCATCAGCCCCGCCTCGTCCCCGATGTCCAGCCCGGTCTGCTCGCTGAGCACCTGATAAAAGATCTCCGGCTTTAACTCCAAGCTCACCCGCACACTGCCGGCGGCAAGATCTGCGCCCGCCACTGCCGAGCGCTGCACGGCATCGCATTCCAGCGCAGGGGCGTCCGTTCCGGCGGGCAGATCCTTCATGCGGGACACCCGCTCTGCCAGCTGCATGGCAGCTGTGTACACCTGTGCTTGCAACCAGTGCCCGGGCTCCAGCATGGTCACCCAGCGGGGCAGAGCAAAATCCAGCTCCTGCACCGGAAATTCATACAGCACCCGCCGCAAAATCTCCCCCAGCATGGCGGCGTCCAAGTCCACGCAGCTCACCGGCAGCACGGTGTGGTCGTAGTCTCGGGCCATGCCCTCGGCCAGCTGCCGGGTCTCCGGCGCGTCCGGGTGGGTGCTGTTGAGCAGGATGATATAAGGCTTGCCCAGCGCTTCCAACTCGGTGACGACCCGCCTTTCGGCCTCTGCGTAGCCCGCCCGGGGGATATCGCTGACTGAGCCGTCGGTGGTGACCACCACCCCGATGGTGGAGTGCTCACAGATCACCTTGCGGGTGCCGGTCTCTGCGGCAAGGTCAAAGGGCACTTCCTGCTCAAACCACGGGCTTTTGACCATGCGGGGCTTTGCGTCCTCCTCGTGCCCCATGGCACCCTCCACCATGTAGCCCACGCAGTCGATCAGCCGCACCCGGCACGCCCCGCCGCCCTCCAGCTGCAAGGGCACGGCGGTCTCCGGGATGAATTTCGGCTCCGTGGTCATGATGGTGCGCCCCGCTGCCGACTGCGGCAGCTCGTCCCGGGCACGTTCCCGCGCAGCGGCAGAGCCGGACATGGCGGGCAGCACCAGCTGCTCCATGAAGCGCTTGATAAAGGTGGATTTGCCGCTGCGCACCGGGCCCACCACCCCGATGTAGATATCTCCGCCGGTGCGTGCGCCGATCTCGCGGCAGATGCTGTTCTGTTCCTGTTTCTCCAAGGTCCTTCTCCCCTTCCTGTTGCGCTGCGCACCGCGCCCGTAGGGGTGGGTGTGCTCGTTGTATCGTATGAAAAGGGAGCGCTTATTATGCCGGGACGATCTTAAATGCCCTCCGCTTTGCTCTGGGCATAATCAGCGGAAAAATTATTTTATATAATTGCAATTGAAGAAAATCTGCGGATTTTCCTCAATTGCCTTTTCACGGGACTCAAAAAGCTGCCGTGCAAACACACAGCAGCTCTCAGAAAGGTTTTATGAAATCACGGGGTCAGACGGTTGGGGCCGCGGAACAGGAACTCGGCGTCCTTGATGCTCAGGCCGCACAGCAGCATGGTCAGGCGGTCGATGCCCAGACCGAAGCCGCCGTGGGGCGGGCAGCCGTACTGGAAGAACTCCAGATAGAACTTGACATCATCGGCCAGACCCTTCTCCTCAGCCTGTTTCTTCAGCACCTCGTAGCGGTGCTCGCGCTGGGCACCGGTGGTGATCTCGACACCGCGCCAGATCAGGTCGTAGCCCTGGGGCACGCCGTTCTCGTCGCGCATGTGGTAGAACGCACGCTTCTCGGCGGAGTAGTCGGTGATGAACAGGAACTCGTGGCCGTAGTGCTTCTTGACCCACTCATAGCTCAGGCGCTCGGCCTCGGTAGTCAGGTCGCCCTTCTCGCTCTCATCGACGGTGTAGCCGAACTCTTCTTCCAGACCCTTGTACAGGTCTGCCAGCTTGACCACCGGGAACGGAGTGGTGGGCACGATGACTTCCTGACCGAACAACTCCTTGATCTGGTCGCCGTAATTCTCCTTGACGGCCTTCAGGCCGGCGGTCAGCAACTCCTCCTCCATCTTCATGACATCCTTGAAGGAAGTGATATAGCTGAACTCCAGATCAAAGCCGGAGAACTCAGTAGCGTGCTTGTTGGTGTAGCTCTTCTCGGCACGGAACACAGGGCCGGTCTCGAAGATACGCTCAAAGCCGGCAGCCATGGCCATCTGCTTATAGAACTGGGGGCTCTGTGCCAGATAGGCATTGCGGTCGAAGTAGTCCACCTTGAATACCTCAGAGCCGCTCTCGCTGGCAGCAGCGATCAGCTTGGGGGTGTGAATCTCGATGAAGTTGCGGTCCAGCAGGAACTTGCGCATGGCGTTGACGAAAGCAGCTCTGTGCCTTGAACATCAGCTGGTTCTCGTCGGTGCGCAGATCGATCCAGCGGTAGTCGATGCGCTGGTCGATGCTGGAGCGCTCCACAGCCTTCTTTTTTTCTTGGTGGCTGCGATCTCCTTACGGACGATGGGCAGCGCGTTGGCGATGCTCTCGATCTCGATGCTCTCGGGGATCATCTCCACGCCGCCCATCTTGACGTAGTCGTTCTCCACCACCTTGCCGGTGACGGTGATGACGGAGTCCGGGGTGAGCTGGTCGATGGTATCCACCAGATCGGGGTGATCGGCCTTTTCCACCGTGATCTGCAGCTTGCCGGTAATATCCTTCAGCACGATAAAGGCCATATACTTGCTGTTGCGCAGGTTCTCGATAAAGCCCTGCACCTTGACCGTGCCGCCGATGGCCTTTTGAGCCTCATTGATATAGGTGCGTTCCATAATACAGGAATCCTCCTTTAACGTCTTGTGTACTGTTTTAGTATACGCTTTTCAGGGGATAAATCAAGAGATATGCCAATTTCAGCCGCTCTGTGCTGTGCTTTCTGTAAAAATGGAGACACCGGAGCGTCAGCCAAGGCTCCGGTGTCTCCATATAATAGATCATTTTTCATCGTGCAGGGTGCCAGTGCCGCCCTCTACCACGCCGTCATGCTTGAGCACAGCGGTAATGGTGCCAAAGAAGCACTTCACATCCAGCCCAAAGCTGATGTGCTCCACATACCAGCCATCCAGCTTTGCCTTTTCGGCAATTTCCAGCTCGTCCCGGCCATGGATCTGCGCCCAGCCGGTCAACCCGGGGCGTACATCGTTTGCGCCGTACTTATCCCGTTCGGCCAGCAGGTCATACTGGTTCCAAAGCGCCGGGCGCGGGCCGATGACCGCCATATCCCCCACAAGGATATTCCACAGCTGGGGCAGCTCGTCCAGACTGGTCTTGCGCAGAAAGTGCCCCATGCGGGTGATATACTGTTCCGGGTCGTGCAGCAGATGGGTGGGCATATCGTGGGGGGTATCAATGCGCATAGTGCGGAACTTGAGGATCTGGAAATGCCGCTTGCCGATGCCCACACGCTTCTGCCGGAAAAACACCGGCCCGGGCGAGTCCAGCTTGATGGCAACAGCCAAATAGCAGCAGCAGCCACGAAAGGCACAGAATGCCGCAGGCCGACAGCAAAATATCCAGCAGCCGTTTGATCCGATTCCGATACATAAATCCAACTTCCTCCGTTTTCTACGGGTCTACCGCCTTATTATAGCAGTATGGGCAGCATTTTTCAATTGCAGGCTGTACCCGGCGGGTGATATTTGCCGCTTTTGGAGAGAACAGGGCGTTTTACCTCTTGTTTTTTACCTAATATCGCGCTATAATAGGCAATTGCTATGTTCACACAAGGCTTATTATAGGAGGTAGATAACTCATGGCTACGACCAGCCGTTCCGCAGACCTGACCAGCGGGCCCATGCTGCAAAAGATCATCTTGTTTTCCGTACCGCTGGCGGCATCCAGCATTCTGCAATTGCTGTTCAACGCCGCCGATGTTGTGGTGGTGGGGCGCTTTGCGGGCAGCACGGCGCTGGCCGCCGTGGGCTCCAACGGCTCTCTGATCAACCTGCTGGTCAACCTGTTCGTCGGGCTTTCGCTGGGTGCCAACGTGGTGGCAGCCCGGTGCTTTGGCGCCCGGGACGAAAAAAGGCGTGCAGGACGGTACACACACTGCCGTAGCGCTGGGTTTAGTCAGCGGCGTATTGCTGGCAGTGGTGGGCTTTTTGCGCCGCGCGCGGCCTGCTGGAGCTGATGAGCTGCCCGGAGGACGTGATCAGCCTTTCTACCCTGTACCTCAAGATCTATTTCATCGGCATGCCCATGAACATGCTGTACAACTTCAGCAGCGCTCTGCTGCGGGCCGTGGGCGACACCAAACGCCCGCTGTACTGTCTGGCGGCGGCCGGTATCATCAACGTGGTGCTGAATCTGGTTTTTGTCATCGGCTTTTCCATGAGTGTGGCGGGCGTGGCACTGGCCACCATCATCAGCCAGACTGTGTCCGCGCTGCTGGTGACCGGGATGCTTGTCCGGGAGAAGGGCGCACTGCGGCTGGACCTGCGGCGGCTGGCCTTCCACGCCGGGACGCTGAAGCAGATTTTGCTCATCGGCCTGCCTGCGGGCCTGCAGAGCACCGTGTTCAGCCTGTCCAATGTGGTGATCCAGTCTTCCATCAACTCCTTCGGCTCCATGGTGGTGGCGGGCAACTCTGCCTCCTCCAATCTGGAGGGCTTTGTGTACACCGCCATGAACGCCTTTGCGCAGGCCGCTGTCACCTTTACCAGCCAGAACATCGGCGCACGCAAGTACCACAATCTTGACCGGGTGATCCGCAACTGTCTGCTGTGTGTCGTGGTGACAGGTCTTGTGCTGGGCGGCGGCGCAGCGCTGGCGGGGCACCAGCTGCTGCGCTTCTACTCCTCGGACACTGCGGTCATCGCCACCGGCGCCGAGCGGCTAAGGCTCATCTGCGGCTTCTATCTGCTGTGCGGCATTATGGACGTGCTGGCCAGCAGCCTGCGCGGGCTGGGCTACAGCGTGCTGCCCATGGTGGTAAGCCTTGTGGGTGTGTGCGTGCTGCGACTGGTGTGGATCGCCACCATTTTCCAGCTGAACCGCACCCCTTTTATGCTGTACATCAGCTACCCCATCAGCTGGGCGCTGACCGCGCTGGTGCATCTGGCCTGCCTGCTGGTGGTGCGGCGTAAGCTGCGCCAGAAGCAGCCGCAGACGGTATAAATCCTTTTTGCATAAAAAGCAGCGCCGGGCAGACCAAAAAAGTCTGTCCGGCGCTGCTTTTTACTATATCACAGGGCCACATCCAGTGCCATCATCAGCGCAAACCCCAGCACGATGCTGATGACACCGGCCACTTCATCCGGTTCCACCGCCTCAGGGATCATCTCCTGTGCGGTCACACACACCATACAGCCCGCCGCCGCGCTTATAAGCCACGGCAGCGCTGCGCCTACCCACTCGGCCAGCACAAAGGCCAGCACCGCGCCCAAAGGGCTCCACCAGTCCGGAGGCCGCCCCGGCGGCAAAGGACTGCCCCGGGTGCGCCCGCTCTGGGTCAGCGGCAGACTGACCGCCGCCCCCTCCGGGATGTTCTGCAAGCCGATACCCAGGCTCAACGCCAGCGCACCGCTCACGGCATCTGCGTCCCCGTGCAGCGACAGTGCCGCAGCCAGCCCCACCACCATGCCTTCCGGCAGGTTGTGCAGGGTGACCGCCAGCACCATGCGCCCGCAATGCCCGGGGCCGCCCGCCAGCAGCTGCCCGGCGGCATCCTCCAGCCGTAAAAGCCCCACAGCGCCTAAAATAAGCCCCAGCGCCGGGGGCACCCATGCCGCCCTGCCCTGCGACCGGGCAATGGCCGGCAGCAGCAGGCTCCACACGCTGGCCGCCAGCATGATACCCGCCGCCATTCCGCACAAAAATACGCCGGGTTGCCGGCCTTGTCTGCCTGCGCAGCAAAAACACCCCTGCTGCTCCCAGCGCGGTACACGCCGCCGGGAACAGCCAGACACAAAGTGTGAAAACGATCCGGTTCAAGCCGCATTCCCCCTTTGCCCTTTGTATGCACAAACGGACAAAAAGGGTGCAGGCTCAGAAATCGTCCTCAGTGCTGTCGCAGCTGTCTGCATCGCAGTCTGCGTCATCGGACGCAAAGCTGTCGGTGTTGTCCGTGCTGAAATTGTGCTCGAATGCGGTCATGTACTGGGCATAGCCCTCGTCGCCGGTGCCAAAGTAGCCAAAATCAAAGTCTTTCATTGTAGTATCCTCCACAAATATTTTTCTCGTTCAGCCCTCCGGGGATGTCCGTCCCTCGTTGTGTCTCTATTATCCACATTTACAGTACAATAAAAAAGGATTTTATGAGTATTTTTCAAATTTTTCTGTTTTTGTACTTCCCGCTCGGCGGTACAAGCTCTATCCCGCGCTTTATTTTTGCCAAAAAGTCTTTTACTTTTGGCGAAACTTTATGACAACTATGCTGATTCTTTACGCAGATTATAACTTTCGACCAAAATCCTCTTGATTTTTTTCAAAAACGGATTAGAATATAGCATCGCAGTGAGGTGCTACCGAAAGCCCGCTGCCAAACATTTACAAGAAGACTAAGGAGATCATTGATATGAAACTCAAGAATATTTGCATCGCTGTTGTTGCTCTGGCTCTGGCTGCTGGCATGACCGCTTGCGGCGGTTCTGCTTCTAGCGCCGCTGCTTCCTCTACCTCTGAGGCTGCTTCCGCAAGCACCACCGCTGTTTCCGAGGCTGCTTCTTCTGAGGCTGCTTCCAGCGAGGCCGCTTCCTCTGAGGCTGCATCTTCCGAGGCTGCTTCCTCTGAGGGCTGCTGTCAGCGAGGCTGCTTCTTCTGAGGCTGCTTCACCACTGCCGCCTAAGTTTAACGCGCACAGCGTACATAACAAAATAGCAGAAGGCCGTTGCACATTATTTTGTGCAGCGGCCTTTTTGATTGCGCAGAAAGATTTAAATGCCCTCCGCGTGCGCTATGGGCATAATCAGCGGAATGATTTTTTTTCGGGATACCGGGTCGTCTGCGGACGCCCCGGTATTCTATTTTTATGAAAAAAAGACCGCCGCACAAAGCCATGTACAGCAGTCTCCTTACGTTTGAGAAGTAAGCTTCCCAGTATCATTTTTCAAGAATTGCGCGGATCTGAGCAAGGTCGGCGGCAAAGGTGATATTCCGCTGCCGCGCCGGAGTGGAAAGCCCCATGGTGATCATCTGCTGCAAAAGCTGATGCAGGGGCTGGTAGTAGCCGTTCAGGTCGTAGAGGATGCAGGGCACGTCCAGCTGTCCCAGAGACAACTTGCTGATGACCTCGGTGATTTCCTCCAGCGTGCCGGTGCCGCCGGGAAACGCGATAAAAAGCATCCCCCAGCTCGATCATTTTGGTCTTGCGGGCGGAGATATCCTCGGTGACGATCAACTCGGTCAGTCCCTCGTGCTGCAGTTCTGCGTCCAGAAAGCACTTGGGTTCTACGCCGGTCACCCTGCCGCCTGCGGCCAGCACACTGTCGGCCAAAAGCCCCATCAGGCCGCTTTTGCTGCCGCCGTACACCAGCGCGTTGCCGCTTTCGCCGATCCAGCGCCCCAGCTGCTGCACGGCCTGCGGCAGTGCAGGGTCGGTGCCAAGGCTTGCGCCCAGATACACGGTAATGTTCATTTTGTCAACCTCTCCTTCCGGGTCAGATGCTCCACAACACCGCGCCCAGTACCGCAGAAAGTAAGATCATCCCGATGGGGACGGCGCTTTCTGCGTTTTCTTTTTGTAGGCAAAATGCAGAATGCTCAAAAGGGCAAACACCGCCAGTGCCCGCACATCCGGGGCAAAGCCGCCGGAAACAGTGGTAAAGCCGCCCAGCGTGGAAAGCCCCATGGTGCAGGCGGTGGCTAGGATCATAGCCACCACGCAGGGACGTACCCCAGCCAAAAAGGCGTTGACCCCGGCGTACTTCATCAGGCTGTGCAGCGCCGCTGCAATGAGCAGAATGATGACAAAAGAAGGGGCAACACCACCCCCACCGTTGCCACAAAGGGAGCCTGCCAGCCCCGCCTGCGAAGCGCCGATAAAGGTGGCCATGTTCACCGCCAGCGGGCCGGGGGGGGTAGATTCCGACACCGCAATAAAACTCAGGAATTCGCTCTCGGTGAGCCAGCCGTGGCCCAGCACCACCTCCCGCACCAGCGAGATCATGCCGTAGCCGCCGCCAAAGGACACTGCACCGATGACAAGGAAATTCCAGAACAGCTCCAACAAGATCATTTTGTGCCGCCTTTCTTCCCCTGCCCTATCGCGTAGGCCAGCACCCCGGCTGCGCCGCAAAGCAAAATGCAGCAGATGGAGGAAAATTTTACCGCCAACACTGAGCAGCCCACCATAGCCGCCAACACCACCGCCACCACTGCCGTGTTGAAGGGGGTGCGCTGCAAGTTTTTGAGCATCTTGACCCCGGCGGACAGGATCAGGTAGATGACACAGGCCTGAATGCCCTTGAAAGCATTGGCCACCACCGTCAGCTGCAAAAAGCGGTCGAAGAAGAGCGAAATAAGGTAGATGACTGCAAAGGACGGCAGGCACACCGCCAGAGTGGAAGCCGCCGCACCGGCAACACCGGCCAGCTTATAGCCGATGTAGGTGGCGCTGTTCACCGCCACAGGGCCGGGAGTGGACTCGGCAATGGCGACCATATCCAGAAACTCTTCCCGGGTGAGCCAGCGCTTTTTTTCTACAAATTCGTGTTCCAGCAGCGCTACCATGGCATAGCCGCCGCCAAAAGGTAAAGGCACCGATCTTAAAAAGGTGCCGAACAATTCTCCGGTTTTTAGACATAGGCATCCCTCCATGTTTTTACTGTTTGACTGGCTCCAGCTCCAGATAGCACTCGAAAGCCGTTTTGTCTGCGTGCTTGGCAATAAAGTACCAGCCATCATCCGAAGGCGTGTAGAACACCTCCACCTGCTGCCCCATGGGGACTTCGCGGTGATAGTTGATGGAAGCGAACTTCACAACATGATCGCGCATGATCTCCTGCGGCAGTGCATCGCAGACGATATCCAGATAAAAGGCGTTGTTGATGTGGTAGTGCAGGTCGCACTGGGAGTAGCGCGCCGTAACCAGACCGGCGCTGGTCAGGCTGTCCCGGCGCTTATGCAGCAAAAGGGGCAGTTCCTCTTCCACCGTCTCGTTCCAGTATCCCTCTACCGTCCAGCCCGGCTGGCGCAGGATATGTCCATTCTCAAGGCTGGACATGATCCAGCGGCTGTCCACCATGGCTACTTCCTGCCCGGCTTCGTCCGTAAGGGTAGTGACGCGCTTTGATAGAGCCGCGGAGAGCCTTTTCTGAGCGGGAGCAAAGGGTCAAAGTCTCGCCACGGCGAGGCACACGGTTAAACCGCAGCGCCTGCTTGCCCACCAGAAACGCTACGCCGTGATCCTCAAAAACTTATCGTCCATGCCAAACTTCCGGGCGTGCATGGAAGAAATCTGCTCCACATAGCGCAGCAGGGCGCTGGCCTTGAGCAGGCTGTGGCAGTCTGCATCGGCATTTTCTACCACGGCAGTATCTTCATAATAAAACTGTTCCATAGTCTTTTCCTCCTATCGGAAAAAGGCCGCCGCACCACATCCGGGACGGCAGCCTTGGCTGAACGATCAATACTGATTGCGGGTCTTTCTGCGCACTTTGCGCCAGATATTGAAGCAGGCCAGCGCCAGCATGGCCAGAAGCAGCAGCAAAAAACAGGTAGCTGCCGCCGCCCTCATCGTAGCTCTTCATCTCGCTCCACTTCAGATCCAGCTCGCTGTTTACCTCATCGCTCAGGGCGGTGAACACCTTCTCGCGGGCGGCGTCCTCCTCAGACGGATAGGCGATCTCGCTGGTCTTCAGATCCTCGTCCAGCACCTCCCAAACATCCGGCATGGGGGTGGTGTAGCCGATATACTCGCTGTTGGCCTTGCCGATGTCGGTCTCGCACATGAAGTTGATGAACATCTCAGCGGCTTCCTTGTGCTCGCTGGCAGCAGGCACAGCCATGCAGTCCACCGAAAGCACACTGCCCTCCTCCGGGAACACCCAAGCCAGATCCGGGTTATCATCGATCATGGTAATGGCATCGCCGGAGTAGTACACGCCGATGGCCGCCTCGCCGCCGATCATCTTATCAAAGATCTCGTCCATGACGTAGGCCTGCACCAGCGGCTTCTGTGCCTTGAGCTCCTCTACCACCTCGTCCACCTCTTCCGGGGTGGCGGGGTTGATGCTGTGGCCGCTCTTAAATGCAGCGATAGCGTAGGCGTCGCGGCTGTTGTTGAACATCAGAATGTTGCCCGCATACTGTTCATCCCACAGGTCTGCCCAGCAAGTGGGGGCTTCGTCTACCATGGTAGTGTTGTAGATGATGCCGGTGGTGCACAGCATATAGGGCACGGTGTAAGCGTTCTGCGGGTCGTAATCCGGGTTGCGATAGCCTGCATCGATCTTTTGGAAATTGGGGATATTGTCGTAGTCAAGGGGTGCAAGCATCCCCTCGTTGATCATCTTTGCCACCATGTAGTCGGAGGGGATGATCACATCGTAGTTGGCTGCGCCGGACTTGAGCTTGGCGTACAGGGACTCATTGGAGTCGAAGGTGGTGTAGTTCACCTTAATGCCGGTCAGCTTTTCAAAGGCGGCTACCACGTCCACGCTGTCATCCGAGCCGTTGGAGATGTACTCGCCCCAGTTATAGACATTCAGGGTGACGTTCTGCCCCTTGAAGCGGGTCCAGTCGTAAGCGTCCGACACCGAGACGTCCTCGGTCACCTCGATGGTACCGGCGGCAAACACCGGCAATGCGGCGCACAGCGCCACAGCCAGCGTCAGCAGCAATGCAGCAATGCGTTTCATCATGCGCCCTCCTTTCGCAGCGTTTTTTCTGATCCTTGCGGTAGCTGCGGCTCTCCATTGCGTTGGAGATCAGAATGATGCACAGAATGACCACGAACATGATGGTGGACAGCGCATAGATCTCCGGGCTGACCTTTTTACGGGTCATGGAGTAGATGGCAATGGGCAGGATCTCCACGGTGCCGCAGTTGAAGTAGGAGATCATGAAATCGTCGATGGAATAGGTCAGGCAGATGAGGAAGGCAGAAAGGATGGCGGGGCTGATCTCCGGCAGAATGACCTTGAAGAAGGCCTGCCGGGGGTCGCAGCCAAGATCCAGCGCTGCCTCGTACAGCTTGATATCCAGCTTGCTTGAGCTTGGGGCTTACGTTAAAGATAACGTAAGGCACGTTGAACGCGATATGCGCAATGAGCAGCGTGGGCAGACCCATGATGTTGTCCGGCAGCCATGCGGACTGCGTGGCAAAGCGCTGGTAGGCCACGAACAGCAGCATCAGGGAGATGCCGGTGATGATTTCCGGGTTGACCACCGGGATATAAGTGATGTTGGTCACCAGCAGACGGCTTTTGCGGCTCATGGAGGCAATGCCAAGGCTGGCTGCCGTGCCCAGCACCGTGGCGATGATGGCGGACAGCAGTGCCACCTCAATGGACACCCACAGTGCATGCAGGATGGACGAATTGTGGAACAGGCTGCTGTACCACTTTAAGGTAAAGCCGGTGAACAGCGAATAGCCCTTGCTCTGGTTGAAGCTGAACACGATCATGTAGGCAATGGGCAGATACATGAAGCAGAAGAACAGGATGATGTAGACCCGCTGCATCAGGCGCAGATGTTTTGTTTTCATCAGGACACGCCCTCCATTTCATCCTCGTCAAAGCTGGATGTAAAGCTCATGCACAGCAGTACGATGATCATCAGCACCAAGCTCATGGCCGAGCCGACGTTCAGGTTATAGCTGTTACCCAAGAACTGCATCTCGATCAAATCGCCGATCAGCAGATTAGAGCCGCCGCCCAGCATACGGCTGATGACAAAGGTGGAAACTGCCGGCACGAACACCATGGTAATGCCAGTGCTGATGCCCGGCACGCTCATGGGGATGAGCACCCGCACAAGGGTCTTGGTGGTGTTGGCGCCAAGATCCTGCGCAGCTTCCACCAGGCTCTGGTCGATCTTGGTCATGCTGGTGTACAGCGGCAGGATCATATAGGGCACATAGTTATACACCATGCCCAGCACCACCGCGCCGGAGGTGTTGAGCATATTGAAGGGGCCAAGGCCGATAAAGCCCAGCAGGGTGTTCACCGGGCCATTGACGCTGAGCAGACCCATCCATGCGTAGGTACGCAGCAAAAAAAGTTCATCCACATGGGCAGCATGACCAGCATGAGCATGATGTGCTGCTTGTTCACCCGCAACCGGGACAGAAAATAGCCCACCGGGAACGCGATGACCAGACAGATGACCGTGGCAATGAGCGCCAGCAGCAGACTGCGGGCAAACACCGAGCCGTAGCCGCTGATGGAGGTGAGGTTATTCAGGGTAAAGTTGCCCTCGGCATCGGTCATGGCGTAGTACACCACAATGAACAGAGGCACAACGGTAAACAGCACCATCCATACAAAGTACGGATAGGCCAGCTTTTTATCATAGATCTTCATGGCACATCACCCCTCGCTCCGCGCCATGATATGGATCTCGTTGGGGCCGATGCGCATACCAATGGTCTCGCCGGGGGTGCAGGCACGGGTGGAGTGGATCAACCACTTGCGGCCTTCGCACTCCACGTGCATCTCAAAGTGCACACCCTTGAAGATAACATCATTCACCACGCCCACAAGCTGGCCTTCCACGGGGGATACCACCTCGATATCCTCCGGGCGCACCACGACCTGCACGCTCTGCTCCCGGGCAAAGCCGCGGTCCACACAGGGGAAGTCCACGCCGGAGAAGGACACCAGGAAGTCCTGTGCATCACACCGTCCACGATGTTGGAATCGCCGATAAAGTCTGCCACAAAGGCGTTTTTCGGCTCGTTGTAGATATCCTCCGGGGTGCCGATCTGCTGCACCTTGCCGCCGTTCATGACCACGACGGTATCGGACATGGTAAGCGCTTCCTCCTGATCGTGGGTGACGTAGATAAAGGTAATGTTCATCTCGCGCTGCAAGCGCTTCAGCTCCAGCTGCATCTCCTTGCGCAGCTTGAGGTCCAGCGCGCCCAGCGGCTCGTCCAGCAGCAGGATTTCCGGCTCGTTGACCAGACTGCGGGCGATGGCCACGCGCTGCTGCTGGCCGCCGGACATCTGGCTGATGCTGCGGCGCTCAAAGCCCTTCAGGCCCACGACCTCCAGCATGTCGCGCACCTTGCGGCGGATAGTGTCCTCGTCCAGCTTTTTGAGCCGCAGACCAAAGGCCACGTTCTCGAACACGTTCAGGTGCGGGAACAGCGCATATTTCTGGAACACGGTATTCACCGGGCGCTTGTAGGGCGGCACACCGGTAATGTCCTCCCCTTTCAGCAGCACCTTGCCGGCGTTCGGCTCCAGAAAGCCTGCGATCAGGCGCAGGGTGGTGGTTTTGCCGCAGCCGGAGGAACCGAGCAGCGTCACGAACTCCTTTGTCATGGATATCCAGATTCAGCCCATCCAGAATGCGCTGTCCATCAAATTCCACTACGATATCCCGCAGTGAAACGACCACCGAGTTGTCCATTTTATATGTTATCCTCCTTGTTCTCAGATACGAAAAAAGACAGGGAACCTGCCCCATCTTTTTGCGTATAAGGGATGCTCCGCCCCGCACAGAAGCATGATCTTGCGCGGCGGACTTACCCTGTCACGGTTTATAATAAACAATCATAGTCGGATTGTCAATCACTCTGCCGATGTTTGCCGCAACTTTATAAAAGCTGCAAAAAATATACGCTGCACCTTGGTTTCGGTGCAGCGTATCAAAGCAATTATTCCTGCGTTTTCAGGTCGCTTTCCGTCAGCAGAAGCGCCTGCACAGTGCTGGTATCCACTGTGTATACCGAGGTATCCCCTTTCACCTGCAGATACCACCCGTCCGTACCGCAGGCGTAGGTCAGCTGTACGGTGGAGCCGTCCTCGCTGGTGACTGCGGCGGTGAATACCGGTGCATCAAAACCGCAGGCGGCAAGGTCGGCGTCCGTGGCTTGGGCGGTAACGTAGGTGCACAAGGCAGACAGCAGGCTTTGCACCTTGTCCTGTGCAAGGCTGGCGGCGGGGTCAGAGGCCAGCCGCCATACCGTCTCGTAGGCAGAGGAAGAGGCGCTGTCAGCGCTTTCGGTCGTCTCACTGACGGCGTTCAGGGTGACGGAGGTGCCGTCTGCCAGCGTATAGGCTACCTGCGTAATGGCCGAAGCAGTGAGTCCGGTGGGGCAGAAGCTGCCGAAGAGCCCGGCCTTATCCAGCTGGAAGCAGGCGGCCTTGTTGCCGCTGACGGTGTAGATGGCATCGTCCCCGGCTTTTTGCACATAGAGATCCCCGGTGACCGGGTTTTCTGCCCCTGAAGGTCAGGGTAGTGCTCTGCCCTGCCGCCGTGACCGTAACGGTGAGCTGCGGGCTGTCCAGCCCGTAGTCCTCCCCCTGCCTGCGGTGTCAGGCTGCGCTTGGCATTCAGCGCCATCAGGGCGGTGCGCATGGTGTTGCAGGCGCTCTCGTCCAGATGATAGGCGGGGTCCTGTGCCAACTGCCAGCTGCCGCCGGAATATTGCAGGGTGTAGGTCTCACCGTTGAAGGTGTATTCGATCTGCTCCAAGTCCTCAGCGGCAAAGCTGGAAAGCGGGATGCTACCTTCGGCGGCGGCACTGGCGGCCTGCTCGGCCTTGGCGTTGCTGCGGATCATCGCCCACAATGCCGCGCCCAGCAGCACTGCCGCTGCCAGCAACGTCAGCAGGACGCACTGTTTTGTTTTCATGGCGGTCTCCTTATCTGCGGCGGCGCAGCAGCACCACCACTGCCCCGGCAATGAGCACCGCCGCCGGGGCAGCACGAACACAAAGGTCAGCCCCAGTGCTGCGGCAGTGGAGCCTGCCACCGTGATGGGCTCGGCTTCCAGCGCCTTGGTGTCTACAAGGACATCCTGCCCTACCAGCGAGGCAGCGCAGCCCTGCAAAAAGGTCAGGTTGCCGGGCATGGACTGATAAAGCTGCTCGTTATCCATGTTGGGACAGCCGATCCAGAGAACCTCGGCACCGGTATCCTCGTTCCGTGCCCAGACAGCCAGCGCAAAGGGGCCATCTGCGTTCCCGTCCTCCCGCTCCATGGTGGTAAGGTCGTTGATGTCGGTTTTGGCATAGGCAGCGGAGGAGCTGTTCAGCAGCGGCTCGGCGGTGACATTCTCGGTCTCGGTGACCGTGATGCCCTGCGCCACCGACAGCATGACATGGGTGCTGGTATTCACACCGTTCAGCGCGGTGCTCTCGGTGGGCGTGCCGTAGTCCGGCAGCAGCGACCATGCAGGGGAGTTATACAGTGCCTTGCTGCTGTCGCCCTCCACCACCATGCCCTCTGCGCGGGCAAGGCCGAACTGCGCCAGCACGGCGTCCAGCTGCGGGGTCTGGGCGTAAACGCTGCTGGTCAGCAGCAGTTTGCCGCCCGCCGCCAGATAATCTTGCAGCTGGCTGATCTCATCCACAAGGCCGTCCCCTGCGGTAAAATCGGTGGTTGGTGCGTTGATGATGAGCAGGTCACAGTCCTCCGGAATGGTGCCGGTGAGCAGATCCAGCGGCTGGGCGTCGATATTCTGGGCGTCCAGCGCATCGGTCAGGGAGTCGGTCAGGGACTGCTCGCCGTGGTTGGTGGTATAGTAGGCGTGGCTCTGCCCGGCTGCGGTAAGCTTATAAATGGCAGAGGTGATCTGCTTTTCGCCGCAAAAAGTCACGCTGGCAGAGCCGGTGGTGTAGTAGTCGGTATAGTCGTACTCGTACAGGTCGGCGGCATCCAGTACGGTGCTGTTCTCCCCGCAGGTGACGATCAGACTGCCGGTGGAAACATTCTCTGCGCCATACTTTGCGGCAAAGGTGGGGTACAGGGTGGGGTCCTTCTGTTCCCAGCTCAGGTGCCCGCTCTCGGCGGCGTAGTGATCCAGCAACTTTGTGATAATGGTATCCTCGCTGCCGGTTTCACAGAGGTAATAGATGTGCACATCCTTTTCCAGCCCCTCCACCAGCGCTTTGGTGCTGTCGCTCAGGGTGTACATTTTGGCCTCGGAGAGGTCGAACTCGGTATATTTTGCAGGGATGGCCCGCACCAGCAGGTTGAGCAGCACCGCCAGCACCAGCACTGCCGCCAGCATGGCGGTGGACAGCAGCCCGCTGCGGAACACCCTGCCTTTCTGAGAGGCTGCGTTCTTGTTCCATTTCATCGTTATGGCCTCCTCTCAGTTCCAGCGGCGCTTTTCCAACCCCTGTGCGGTGAAAAACAGGAACACCGCCGCCACGGTCAGGTAGTAGACCAGCGTGGGGATGGAAAAGCTGCTGTTGACAAATTCTTCAAAGGGGGTAAACAGGCACAGTGCGCTGAGCACTGCGCTGAAAGCCTCGGTCAGCCAGCTGCTCTTGAGCAGAAACAGTGCCGTAAGCGCCACGCAGCACCCCGCAAAGGAAAGGCAGCCCAGCGTAAAGCTTTTGCTGCGCAGCCCCGCCACCACGCTGAGCACGGCGGCAATGGCGGTGAACAGGGCCAGCGCCACGGCGCTGCCGGTGGTGAACATGCTGCGCAGGCTGGGCATCATATAGGCCAGCAGCAGCGCCGCCACACCGGCCACCGCCGCAATGATCTGGTTTTCGGTCAGGCTGGAAAGGAACACCCCGATGGCAATGGCGGCGCAGCCCATCCCAGAGATAGTAGCACAGCAGCGCCGCAAAATTGGCCAGCGTACTGGTGCCGGTAGCGCCCAGTACCTTCAGCACAAGGATCATGACCGCATCCACAAGGCAGGGCAGCGCAAAAATGACGCAAAGCGCAAAATATTTGCCCAGCACGATGCCGCCCACCGACACCGGGCTTGTGAGCAGCAGCTGGTCGGTGCGGGTGCGGCGTTCCTCCGCAAAGGAGCGCATGGTGAGCACCGGGATATACAAAAGCAGCACAAACGTGGTGCGGTAAAGCGTGTAATAGCCAAAATCCGGCAGGCCGTAGCCCAGATTCAGCGCCACAAAATAGATAGCCGATGCCGCCAGCATAAAGGCGGTAAGCACCGCACCGATCATGCCGTGAAAGCAACTGCGGAGTTCTCGTTTAAAGATGGCCAGCATCTCAATTCTCCTCCCCCTTCTGCCGGGGCTTCCTGCTCCGGCTTTTTCGGTCAGCGCAAGGAATACCTCCTCAAGGCAGCGGTTCTCGGTGGCAAGTGCCAGCACGGTGCACCCGGCCTCGGTCCGTGCCCGGACACAGCAGCGCGGCGGTCGGCGGCGTCCTCGCTCTCGGCAGTAAAGGTGACCTGACCGTCCGCAGCGCTTTCCAGCTCTACCTTGCAGATGCCCGGCACGCGCTGCGCACAGCGGCCAGCACGGTGTCGGGCTCGCCCTGCGCGGTGGCACGCAGGCGGCTGCCCGGGTTCAGGGTCTCGCCCAGCTCCTCCGGGCTGCCTACCGCCACCAGACGTCCTTTAGAGAGGATGAGCACCTGCTGGCATACCGCCTGCACCTCGCTGAGGATGTGGCTGGACAGGATGAGCGTGTGCGCCTTGCCCAGCTCCCGGATGAGGTTGCGGATATCGATGACCTGCGCGGGGTCCAGACCTACGGTGGGCTCATCCAGAATGATAAGCTGCGGGCTGCCCAGCAGCGCCTGCGCGATGCCCACCCGCTGACGATAGCCCTTGGACAGGCTGCGGATGACCCGGGGCAGCACTTCTTCCAGCCCGGTGCGGTGGGCAGCGGCCAGTACCTGCTGTTTGCGCTGCGCACGCTTGACTCCCTTGAGCTCTGCCACAAAGTCCAGATACTCCTGCACAGTCATTTCCAGGTAGAGCGGCGGCTGCTCCGGCAGATAGCCTACACAGGCTTTAGCCTGCTGCGCCTGCTCAGGCAGACGGAAGCCGGCTACCTTTACCTCGCCCTCGGTGGGCGCCAGATAGCCGGTAAGGATATTCATAATGGTGGACTTTCCCGCGCCGTTTCGCCCCAGGAAGCCGTAGATCTGGCCGTCCGGCACCGTAAATGAGAGATCCTGCACAGCAGGGCGGCTGCCGTAGGACTTGCTCAGGTGAGAAACTTCGATCACAGCAAACTCTCCTTTTTATTTCAGAAGCTGTTTTGTGGAAAGCGGCGTAGAACCAGCGCTTTCCGGTTTGGAACTGCTATAGTTTAGACGGAAAATGTGTTTAAATTAAGACAATCCTGTGTGGGAAAACGAAATATTTGCCACCGCAAAACGCAAAAAATGCCGCCTCCCGAAGGAAGCGGCATGAGATAGCCTATAATTACTTACGGCCGAAACGCTTGTTGAAGCGCTCAACACGTCCGCCGGAGTCAACCAGCTTCTGCTTGCCAGTGTAGAAAGGATGGCACTTGGAGCAAACTTCGACGTGGATCTCGGGCTTGGTGGAACGAGTCTTAATGACGTTGCCGCAAGCGCAGGTAATAGTGCAGTCAACGTAGTTCGGATGGATACCATGTTTCATTCTTTTTCACCTCAATTCTGGTTCTGACGTATTGGGGCCATATTTAATGTATGTGCCCATCACAACCTTCAATATCGGCTACCCCGTCGAGCGGCCTTGGAAACGATTGCCTTACTATTATAGCACAAATCGGCCAGAATGCAAGAGGGAAATTTAAGTTTTTTACAGCTTTTGCAGCGTCCAGCCTTTTTTTGCTGCCAGTTGCTCCAGCTCCCGGTAAGAAAGCCTCAGCTGCGCAATGTTGAAGCCCGGCAGCTCCGCAAGGCATCTGCCGTCCTGTGCCCGGTGCAGCAGTTTGCGCACCGGCAGTTCCGGTCGCCGTCCAGCGTATCCAGCCCGGCCACATATTCTCCGCACCGGGGCAGTGGCTGTTGCCAGTCGATAGTTTTGCAGACCCTTGCAAGCGTAAGGTGGTTGCAGGTCACCGTCTGCCGGAATTCCAGTTTCATGATGCTCTCCCCTTTTGCGCCGGAGATTCACAGCTGTTCCCGGCGCGATACTATGATATAACATTTTGTTTTATATGTCAATATAACATTTCGTTATGCCTATACTTTACCTTAAATAAAACCTTTGAGGTAAACACCATGTATCAACGTATCCGGGATCTGCGGGAGGATCGTGATCTGCTGCAAAAGGATGTTGCGGCGTATCTGAAATGCACACAGGTCTGCTACTCCAATTACGAGACCGGCAAGCGGGATATCCCCACCGAGGTGCTGATCCAGCTTGCCGGTCTCTACCATACCAGTACCGATTATATTCTCGGCCTTACGGACGACAGCGCCCCTTCCATTCCCCGTAAAGCGTAAAACTGCCCCCAAAACAGCGCGATTTGATGCGAGCTACTTTGGGGGCAGTCTGTTTGATATAAAAAATATTTCACTATGGCCCCGCATGGAAAGGTTCTTGTAAACGCGTCCATACGGCATCGTCTATGCAAGAATGATTCCTCTCACCTCTCCAAAGCTTCCAGAAAGCAGAGCAAAAAAAAGTCCGACAATCATTCGAATCAACGAACAATTCTGAGATTTTCAATGTCTCCAGCGGGGGCAACCCCATACTCTGTCTTCAGAAAAGGATTTTAAGTCCCTCGTGTCTGCCAGCCTTCGGCAAAGTCGTTTTTTATTCGTTGTATCGCTTGATTTCTCATTGCGAGAGAGATTTTTCCTTCGCGAGCGAGAGGGATTCGCATTTTTTGACAAGATAATATTACCACCTTTTTCGCTCCATGTCAATCATGTAAAATTGTTTCATCTTGTCGTGCTTGATCTTCGGAGCGTCCGGGGCCCGGGGCTTCCGCCGGGGGCGTTCGCCCTGCCCAGATGCGCTCCTCTGGGTGGGTGATGAGGGGTTGGATGATAGTTTGATTGGTTTACTGATGGTCTGGCTTGGACGATGCAGTATTTCTGATTTTTGAAGAGTACTTTTGAAGTGATTGAGGTTGTTTTGATGGGCAGATGGACTTGATTATTTCTTGTCTGTGATGTTCGTTGCTGTTTATTTGCTCAGTCCCTACTTTGCCTGCGCTCTCCCCTGCTGTTCTTTTGTTGAAATTTCACCGGATGTAATTTTGAGGGATGAAGTGAGAAATGTGCGCATTTGTTCGATACAAAACAATCGTTCTATTATAAAACCGCGTGGATGGGATTTTGCAACCACACCCACACGGTTTAAGGTTTTGAATGATTATTTTAGGTTTGTACGGGTCACGTCCGTGCGCATGCTATTAGTCTGCAACCTCTTCATCTTTTTTACAAATAGTTTTCCGTCGTATTACATATTTGCCATTCTGTGTGCTCTGTCTTCGTCATTGTCCTTGAAATATCCATAGAAGAAATTAGGTATCGTCAAGCAACCTTTTCGATGTTCGTATATCAGTTTTTGAATATCCTGAAGATCTTCCATGCTCTTTTCCTCTTTCGAGTTTATCGCAACGTCCAGTTCATTCAGATTTTCCAAGTCATCATTTAGCATTTTCACGGTTTCAAATAGCCATTGTAACATTGGTGCCCAGAATGCTATTCGACAGAGTAGCTCTATTACGCTTTCATTCAAAATGACTCCCATAATCAATACAGCACCAGATAAGAGCACCACTACTCCAATGCTCAACCTTCGAAACCGTTTTCTCAATCCAGCGTCCCATGTGAAGTTTTCCCTTTGACATACCAGAATTCCCTCGTTTAATGGCTTTCTGTCTGCCTCAACCGTGTACCAGTTTTTTAGCTTTTCCTTTTCAGCATTATTAGACAGAATTTTCTCCGAATACTGTGCAATTTCCGAACTCACATTTTTTGTCGTCGCCAAATATTCTTCTATTCCACGGCATTGTGTAAACATAGGTATCAAACTTTTGTTGAATAAAAGCTGCCATTCTTTTTTCATTTTTAATATGTCCTGAAACACAGAATGAAAAAAATCATACTGACAATCGAAACTATATATGAAATCACTCCAACCGGAGAATCCTTTGATACGAATAATAAGATGCACGATAAAAGAAATGGAATCAGAACAGAAAGCACTGTAGATGTCCAATCAAGTTTCTTTGCATCATTGTACAACTGCCTTTGTGCCGCAAGCATTGCTACGCATTTTTTCTTCGTTTTGTCGCTGGTTGATTCCATTTGACATCACAATTCACCTATAACCTTCTTGAGTTCGCTCATTGCTGACGTTGGAAATTGTTCTTCATCATTGATTGCTTCTTGGACGTTACTGATTGCACTTTCTAAAGTTTAACGCTGGAACTCATATATTGGAAGTGAGCGCAAACACTGTAGCGCTGTAAGTAAATATCTCTTTGAATCGTATTCTTGATGTCTATTGCTCTGATAATAGTCAACTATATTCTTTTCAATCTGGTACGAGGCAAACCCACGACCATTTCTCGTCTTATTCCAGTATTTCACAAGTCTAATTACTGGCTTGATTTTACAGTAGTTATTTGTATTTGCCGTTTTCAAATTAACAAAATCGGTTAAGCAGTTGGTATACATCCAGCCACTCCACTGATCTTTAATCTTATACTGTGAATAGGACTGAATAGCTGGAGTTATTTCGAATTTGATATGATTCATCTGCAAAACGATAGTGGGCGAAGATTGCTTGATATCTGAGGTCGAATACTTCGCCTCCACTGCTCGCCGCACTCGATCCAGATACGTCTGCGGAGTTGCTCCGTCATCATCCATCACAAGCATTATATCCACATCGGTTCCGCTATCAATTGCTTGTGGCAAATCTGTATCACGCGCATAAGACCCAAATACTTTGATTTCTTTTAAGTTTACTGTTTCAAGAAGTAATTCTCCATCCGTGATTTAAAGACATCTAGAGATTTGGCAATAGCATCTTTTTTCGTCGCCTTTAATAATCAAGTTTGATGCAGTATTATCCAAATAAGTATTAAGTGACATAACTTTTTACCTCCACATTCTTCACACTTCCGCTTGAAATACCTCTCCACCACTTATATCCCACAACAGTTGGAACATAATGGCGGCGATTCCACGATCCAAATAGTCAAATGATTCCCCCAGCCCATGCATGATACAATTTCGGATGTTGAGTTTAATAAAGATATCCTTCATCAACTCATAATACTCCGGTAGCATCTCTTCTTTGGCATACCGAGAACTAATCAACCCTCCCAGTGTTCTTCTCTTTCTTCGGCTACTTCCAGTCAATATTATCTCGTTATCCGGAGAGTCCTTTAACACACCTTTTCTCACAAAGAGTTTATAGACTTTACCCATAATGTACTCTTCCGAGCCATAGAAGATATGGCTTTCACCATGAAAGGGAGTCAGCAGTTTTGATTCTTCCTCCGATAACTCTTTCACTTCGGCCATACATTTTCTTAACATCCGGTTTTGTAAGGTCATTCCAAGGCTTTGCTCAATCAAAGCGGGAAGAATAAAGGATGCTGCGATAGCATGTTTGTTTCCATTTCTGATTGTTTCCACATAGTCTTCCAGCGCCTTACAGTAGATTTCTCTGTAATTAATGGCTAGTCTTTTCCCTTCAATTACCGGAAGAGAGCCTTCTGTATTAATCTTATATACATGATATTCTCCAAAGGTATTTCCCAAATAGAACCATACGTCCTGTAGTAAAATTCTTTTTCTTTACAAATTCACGTTTTTCCTGTAAAAATCCATCTTCCCCCTGTTTTTTTTTTTTGAAAAGTGGCCAACAGGTTCCGGGAATTCAGCATCGGTTACATCAAAGGCATAAATAGTCTGAAAGTCCTTCAATATAGAGACTTTTGCTTCATGAAGTTCGCCTTTGTTTTTAGCTTCTGTAAGACGAAGCAAAAATTCATCATTACAGGCCGCAATTGGCTCTGGGTTCGATAGGCAGATTGATAGGTTGTTGGTAGCCTTGAAGATTTTATGATATGTAAGCATGGCAATATAGAGATTATGATGCGTTCTGTATCCTAGCCGCTTATATGATAATAAGAGTTGTCTGCCGTCCATCTCATAGAGGTGTACAAAGCAAGCCGTGAGAAACTTCCCACGGCTCAAATATAATCCTTTAAAAATTAGTTTTCAAGGGTAACAGTGAAATATACATCAACCTGTATTTACTACCCACGTTCAGACAGCGTAGCCCTTATCCTTAATGACCTCCACGACCTGAGAGACGTACTTCTGACAGGTATCATGGTCAGGGGCTTCCACCATTACGCGCACCAGAGGCTCCGTACCGGACTCACGGACAAGGATACGACCGGTATCGCCCAGTGCTTCTGCCACAGCCTTGACTGCCTCCTGCACCGCCGGGTCGTTCTGCGCAGCCTTCTTGTCGGTCACACGGACATTCTCCAACACCTGCGGGTAGATTTTCAGCGGCACAGCCAGCTTGCTCATGGGCAGTTTTTTGGCCAGCATGACCTCCATCATCTTCAGGCTGGTCAGGATGCCATCACCAGTGCTGGCGTACTTGCTGAAGATAATATGACCGCTCTGCTCACCGCCAATACGGCAGCCGTTCTTAGCCATGTACTCGTAGACGTACTTATCGCCTACAGCAGTTTTAGCGTAGCCGATGCCCTGCTCATCAAAAGCCTTGTACAGGCCAAAGTTGGACATGACGGTAGTGACCACCGTGTTGTTCATCAGTTCGCCGTGTTCCTTCATGTAGCAGCCATAGATGTACAGGATATGATAGCCGGTAATAACATTACCCTTTTCATCCACACACAGGCAACGGTCAGCATCGCCGTCATAGGCAAAACCGATGTCCAGGCCCTTTTCAACCACGAACTTCTGCAAGCCCTCGATGTGGGTGGAACCTGCATTGTTGTTGATGTTCAGACCGTTGGGCTGTGCATTGATGACGTAGGTGTCAGCACCCAGCGCATCGAACACAGACTTAGCGATGTTCCAAGAACTACCGTTGGCGCAGTCCAGACCAACCTTGACACCCTTAAAAGAGTAGATACCGAGGCTGATCAGGTAGCCCATGTAACGGTTACGGCCTGCCACATAGTCCACAGTGCAGCCGATATGCTCACGGTGGGCAAAGGGCAGCTCCGGCCAGTCCTTGTCGAACACGTGGAGCTTGCCGTCGATGTAGTCCTCCACCAGCAGCAGGGTCTCCTCGGGCATCTTCTCACCGTAGCAGTCGATCAGCTTGATGCCGTTATCGTAGTAGGGGTTGTGGCTGGCGGAGATCATGATGCCGCAATCGAAATCATCCACCCGGGCGATGTAAGCAACAGAAGGAGTGGTAGTGACATGAAGCAGGTAGGCATCTGCGCCGGAAGCAGTCAAACCAGCGACCAGACTATACTCGAACATATAAGAGCTACGGCGGGTATCCTTGCCAATGACGATGCGTGCAGGCTCGTTGTTGCCATTGCGCTCGCGGAGCATATTGTAATACCAGCCCAAAAAGCGGCCAACCTTGTAGGCATGGTCAGCGGTCAGCGTGATTCCAGCTTCGCCACGGAAGCCATCGGTTCCAAAATACTTTCCCATTATAGTTTTTCCTCATCCAAAGAGTGAATTAACGAATACATGCTTTAGCCGAGAGGGAACTCTCGTTGCCTGCTGCTCACCACGGAGAGGCAGCATATCTGGATGGCGTAGCCATGCTTTGAGCATGGCTAAAATCAAACTTCTATAAAACTCAAAACTATCTTTCCATATAAAAATCTACTTGTCTACTCATTTACAAACATAGTAAATACGATTTGTTAGTTTTCATGCCTCAGGTCCGTCAGGATTATCTTCTTGTGCTATCTGTATTTTCTTGTTGTTTGATTGTATATGTTTCCTTTAGACCCTGGCATACCGTATAGAGCGGCTTCCACCCCAGGTCTTTCAGTTTAGTTGTATCCATTAAGGCAAATGTAGCCTTCGACACTGCTGAGTTATCTTCGATTTCAAATTTTACTTTCTGATTTGAAACGGTCGCAAGATACTCAGCATATCCTCGAAGTGTTCTTCCATCATCATCATCGGATATATTGTAGGCCTCACCGTCTACTCCATCCAGAAGAATCTTGATTAGAGAGCTTACTGCATCTGCAATATAAACATAAGAGTAGCGTTGTTCACCATAGCTTTTCATCACTATCTCATCGCCTAAGACCGCTTTGTCCATGAATTGGCTCATTGCTTTTGTGTCTTTTTTCTTGTCTGGGCCAAAAACTCTTGCAAATCTTACAATGACAGCATCAATTCCGAACCGTTGACGATAAGATTGTGTCAATGCTTCACAGGTACGCTTTGCCTCGTTATAGCCAGCTCTTGCTTGATTGCAATCTATATATCCGCAATAATGTTCGTCCATTGGTTTCTCGGTTCCCTGACCGTATATTTCAACACTCGATGCAAGTAAAAAACGAGCCTTCTTCTCAACTGCCAGTCTCAGCAGGTTGTTACATCCATCTATATTGGTCAGAATCGTTCCGATCGGATCTTCTGCATACTGTTTCGGATGCGTGTTAGATGCAAGATGAAGAACAAAATCCACATCTCCTGTATAATCTATCGGATTGCAGACATCGACCGCCAAATTCTCCAGATAATCATCGGACACTCCTCCTCTTCGTGAGAGTGAAACAATCTTAATTGTGTTTCCGAAATAATTTGTGCGATGGCGCAAAACCTCTATCAAGAATGACCCTATAAAACCGGTGCCCCGGAAATCAGTAGAACCTTATTATTAAATCTACTCCAATCATATGGTAGTGATGCAACTCGTTTCACTGCTTCCATTTCAAGATTATTCATTTTATCCATTCCTCATTCTTAGCGCTCAAAAGAGCCTTGAAAATCTCAATATCCTCAACTGTCGTGATTTTAAGGTTTTTCTCTGAACCCTTAGAAAAATACGTTTTCTTTCCCAGAGCCTCCATCAACGAACATGAAGCCGCCGTGTTCGTAATGCCAAGTTCTTTTGCCCTCATGTGGGCATCCCACAAATCGCTCAATCTATAAGAATGCGGTGTCTGCGTTCTCTGAAGATTTTCGCGTGGAATAGATTTGTCCGAATCCATCTTATTTTCAGAAACAAAAACAACCTCAGTACATGGAATTGTTGCTACAGCTGAGCCATATTGTTTTTGTTTAACGAGATTATCAGTGATAATATCCTGGCTTACCATAGGACGATTTCCATCATGTACTACTACAACATCATCATCTTTGTGGTCTTGCCGAATCGCCTTTAGTCCATTAAAAATAGATTCTTGTCCAGTTGATCCACCAGTTACGACATACTTCAGCTTCGTTATATTGAACTGTTTTGCATACGCCCAAAGGATTTGGTCCCATCCTTCCAAAATCGCAACACAAATCTCGTCAATATTAGGGTGTTGCTGGAAAGCTTCCAAGGTATAGATAATAATCGGTTTATTATCTACATTCAAAAATTGCTTTGGGATATCTTGATGTGTACGCGATCCGATACCACCAGCTGTTAAAATTGCAATGTTCATACAATTACCTCTTTCACTTTACATACTCACAATATGACTTTTTCTGTATCAAAGAAAACGCCCCCATGGCAACTTCCGCCTTTTACAATTTCCATATAATTTCCATATCTTTTTTGAAGTGCATGGTCATATTTTTTTCCAACCGGAATCGAAATGAATTCAAACGGCATATCTATCGTCTCAATATAGTCTTCTTTATATTTATAGAACGCTTCATTTGATTCATCCAGTGACAATGTAGAGACAAGCAATATTTTATCAAAATCAAACTCTTCACACGCTTTCTCAAATCTGCAATAATCCCGTTTTTCGAGCTGATATTTCTCCATGAAATTTCCGAAGAGACCAGATATCATTTTCTTTACGTTTTGTTTTAAAACCGATTTGCTTGTCCCGCTATACCGTGTTGTAAATTTAGCCCAAAAACATGCTCTATTTTTATAATGTCTGATTTTTTTCGCTTGGTTTTCCCGTTGCCGTTTATCATCTGGAATATTGTCAAGTGGAAAAATATCAAGAAATATTCCCTGATTAAAGCTATACTTTTGATTTCTTTCTCCAGCCAGGATTCCAGTTGTTGCTGAATTTCTCAATTGCGCATGTCCACGAAGGCTCCCTACATCCGTATATTCTGTTTGAAAAAAATAGGGATATTCAAACTCTTCCTGCGCAACTTTGCACAACTTTTCATAATCGTCCCGAAACATCATCATATCGATGTCATCATCCCATGGAATGAATCCTTGGTGCCTGACCGCCCCTAGCATCGTTCCACCGCTTGCAAAAATCTTTATATCATGCTTCTTGCATACCGAAAGCAATTTCTCCAACATATCCAATTCCACAGCCCAAACTTCTTTCATCTGCTTGGTAACTGTATACCCGCATCGGACTTCTTCATTCAAAAAGCCATCTGGCAACACGATATTTAGATCAACCACGTTTTATTCTCCTTTCCATATTTTGCGCCATATCCATTGTCCAGTCGTCTCGTAGCAAAATCAAGCCAAGCACGTATATTAAAGCTCCCGTAACAACCTGTAAAGAAATCAAAACTAAACTATTTAACGACAGGTTATTCATGGCAAAAATTACAACGAACATTACAAAACCGACAAGTAGCTTTTTCCCTCCAGTTTTGACCAGCAAAGCAAAGTCGCCATATCCGCAGCTAAAGTGCACATATAAAACGGAAACCATTGCCTCCGCTATAACCGATGCAACAGCTGCGCCTTCCGCTCCAAAATTTGGAATTAGTAGGAGATTCAAAATCAAATTAACAACTGATCCAAAAATCAAATAATTTGTACTTTCTCTCCGTTTTCCACAAGGTGTATAATATTGTGAGCCGAGACAATTGCTGACTCAATAATAACAATGATTGAAGAAAAGGTGTACAGTAGCCCAACAACCTGGTCGTACCCTGCGCCAAAAAACAATGGTACAAAAGTTTTGGCAATGCCCATAATTCCAAAGCAACAAGCAAATCCCATAAAGAAAATAAAATTAAAAGATGCCTCTATTTTCTCGTGAATTTCCGCAAACTTTTTTTCAGAAAACAAATAAGAATTTCTTACACCAACAACCGAATTTATCGCTGTAAACACTACACTTTTTGCAAGATTGATAATTTTTTCAGCTTGCTGATAGTATCCATTCTGTACCGCATCGTTTGTGATCAAGCCGAGAAGTGTTTTGTCCAAAACGGTATATACCGATGTCGCAATTGTTGGTATAAAATAAACCAGCGTCTCACTGAAATGCTTTTTGAATTTCAATTCACGAATATTGACCTTAACAAGATAACGCCTCATATACGGCCACAAGGACAAATTGGATAAGAAAGATGTTGCCGCTGTAATAAAAACATATAGCAACAAATCTTCCCTCGTTTTAATATACAGAAACATCAGGATGATTCCAAAAATCTTAAATATAGAGTTTCTGATAACAGTCAATTTAAATTCTTCAATGCCATTAAAGAACCATGAAATATCAAACGCCGCTGCAAAAATTCCTATCGTCAGAACAATGTAATACACACGATATTTTGGTGTCAAAAAGCAAAGTATGATCCAGCCAGCCAATGCAATCAGCGTTGTTCCGATACTCATCAACTCAATTTCCCAGAATATCTTGCTTCGCTTATACTCGTCGTTGCGATTCATCGATATTTCTCTAGCGCCATAGCTCAAAGTTCCCAATGATGCCAACAGCAAAAAATACTGCTGTATAGATGCCGTATAGCTTTGGATTCCGATTCCCTCTGCGCCAAGTACTCTCGAAATATATGGGGCGGAGATAAAGGGAGTGATTACGTTCAAAATCTGATAAGCTGTACTATATATGAAATTTTTTCTTTATGCTAGGCTCTTTCATTCACTGGTTTCCTTTTTTGTTTCTTTTCTCTCTTACAAATTGAAGCACAACATAAAATGCAATGTCAGTCATTCTACATTGCTGTTCGATATCATCCACGCCAAGCTAATCAATATGTCAACATATAGAAAGCAAGAATTTATAAAATATACATTGACATCTTTCTGTTTAACCATTTCTGACAAAAGATTTCTTTGATAGGCTGTGACGCCTCATCCTGAATGATCATCGATGATATCCCAATTATAATACAGTATTTTCATCGTTTAACTCTCTCTCCCTACACTTTAAACTCACTTCAGTTCAAGGGAACTTTTATACAGCGCAGCAGCAATGACCCGATCCATATCGTAGTATTTGTACTCGCCCAGACGGCCGCCAAAAAATCACTTTACCCTCTGCATCTGCCAGCTTCTTATATTCGGCATAGAGTGCGCTGTTCTTGGCAGTTCACAGGATAGTAGGGCTCGTCACCGGGTTTCCACTCGGAGGAATACTCACGGCTGATGATGGTCTTGGGCAGGTCATTTCCGTTCTCATCCTTGCCGAACTCAAACCACTTGTGTTCGATGATACGGGTCCACGGCGTCTCGCGGTCGGTGTAGTTGACGGCAGCGTTACCCTGGAAGCTGGGCTTGTCCAACAGCTCATTCTCAAATCGGACAGAACGGTATTCCAGTGTGCCCAGCTTATAGTCAAAGTAGGCATCAATGGGACCAGTATAAACCACCTTATCTGCCAATGCATCCAACTCAGACTTGTGTTCCAGATAGTCCGTATTCAGGCGTACTTCAATGCCGCCCAGCAGATTTTCAATCAGTTTGGTGTATCCGCCGATGGGGATGCCCTGGTACAGCGCGTTGAAGTAGTTATTGTCGAAGGTCAGCCGCACAGGTAGACGCTTGATGATGAACGCAGGAAGCTCCTTACAGTCACGGCCCCACTGCTTGTCTCGGCCAACGAGGGAGATGGCCTGTTCCTCCAGATTCTGCGGTTCGTGGGTGATTTCCTTACGCTGCTCCTCAATCTTGGCGGCAGCTTCCTCCGGCGTCACGACGCCCCACATCTTATTAAAGGTATACATGTTGAAGGGCAGCGAGTAGAGTTCGCCCTTATAGTTCGCAACAGGAGAGTTGGTAAAACGGTTGAACTCTGCAAACTGCGTGATATAATTCCATACTTTTTTGTTATTGGTATGGAAAATATGCGCGCCATATTTATGGACATTGATTCCTTCAATTTTTTTTTAGTGTAAATGTTACCAGCAATATTGGGCCGTTTATCCACTACCAGAACTGTTTTACCATGAGTCTTGGCCTCATGGGCAAAGATGGTGCCGTACAAACCAGATCCAACTATCAAATAATCGTATTTCATTTGGCAAACGTCCTTTAAATCATAAAAAACATCATAGTTTATATTACTCTTTAATAAGGTGCAACTTTTTCAAAATAGTCCTATAAACTGAATAAAATATGAATTTTGTTTTCCGAGCAAACAACGCTACTTTTATATAGCCACCCTCTGCATATTGAGGCACTAAATTATACAACTCTGGCGATGTATCATTTAGCCATAAATCATATTCTTTTTATTTCTTGCTTTCCAACGTTACCATCAACTGTTAACAAAATAATATATTGCAAAATTACAACGCCGATGATTCGAACTCTTATGACATTTTTTTTGAGCAGTTGAAACATTTGTTGATAAATTATTATAGAAGTCAACAAGCCGCTTTGTAACACGTAGATGCTGATCTCTTCTCTTTTGCAAATTTTTCATGTTCATGCTTTGCGTTTGGGTTCCAAGTAGATAATTATAAATAGGATATTCCAAACAGGCAACAGTATTTACATACGGGATGGGGAAAACAGTATATTCCGCGTCAACATAAAAGCAATGTTCATCGATTATAGGTCCACATTTCTTTAGGCAAGCCGTTCGAAAAGTTATAGAATGCATATATAAGTATATCTCATTTGAGCAGTCAGCGATTGATATTTCTTTTCTGTTTTCAATCAATGTTTGATTACACGGAAATACAATTTTTTGTTTAACTGTTGATTGGCAGAAACCTCGTAGTATGGGTTTAAAATCATATCCGCGCTAGTGCCCTCAAGATAGCCAATTAATTTATCTAGATTGGCTGTATAAAATCCAGTCATCTGCATCTACAATCTTAAAAAAAGGTAGCAGATGACTTCTGGATAGACGCATTAATTGTTGAGCCATGGCCTCCATTCTTTTTTGGAAATCAGAAAAACACTTTGCGGAAATTGGATACAGTATTTCAATGCAACGTCTCTTGTGGCGTCCGTTGAACCATCATCAACAATAAATATTTCAATTTTATCGATATTCAAACATGCAGTTATGGAATCCAAACATTTTGGAAGATCCCGCGCTGCATTGTAAGCAGCAACACTTATTGTCAATATTTTTTTCATCAGACATCTCTCTTTCTTATTTTTTATTTTGATACAAAGTAACTCCACTTCGAATAAAATAGCCCGGAAAAAAGAAATTGTGTTTTGCACACCATAAAATTGTTCCCTGTAATATATTGAAGTCGCGATAATTAATTTTTTTCTTTAAAATGGTTTTATATGGTTCTTGATTTATGAATTGAAAAAATGCTCTTCTTGCAGTAATATACTGATTCCATGGGTAACGATGAAAGCAAGTGTTACAGGAAACTAGAATGCCCTCCAAGACAGATTTGTTATAAGCTAAATCTATAACTTTTTTAAAATTATTAGATTCACAATATTTCAGCAATTTATGCTGAAACAAATAATCTTTCAACGGAATTTCAGTATTCAATTTATGAGTTATAGAATCACTGTTATTTCTATAAAAATAATATGAAAAAGTTGATAGAACAATTTCTTTTACAAAGCTTTGAACTTCAAATTAAAGAAAAAAGATCTTCTCCCATCACCAAATCCGTATCAAAGGTCATTCCATTAGTTTTAATATCGTTCGAATTATATAGTCTACTCCAAACAGAAGAAAATTGGCACAGTTCCGTAAATTCATTTTTTATACCGCGGGTTCCCAAAGTAGCTAAAACAACATCTTGCCGAAAAAGGTCCATCGAGATGGCTTTATCTGCTTTGCTAGAGAAGTAAAAGACTTTACAGTTTATATGACTTGCAATAATCCAATCGAAATAATTGAATGGTTCCGTTGTGAAATAATCGTCAGAGTCCAAAAAAAGAATCCATTCACCAGTTGCCTCAAGTAACCCTTTATTTCTTGCAGCCGAAACACCAGCATTTTTCTGTGAAAAAATCATAAGGCGATGATCAAGCGATTGAATGCTTTTCAGGATTTGCAAGCTATTGTCTGTAGACCCGTCGTCGATGGCAATGATCTCAATGTCAGACCGATCTGATGACAAAACGCTAAAGAGACATTCTTTTAAAAATTTCTCGGCATTATAAACTGGGATAATGATAGAATATTTTATGTTGCTCATCGATGCCAACCTTTTTTACTCTTTCCACGAGGCCGACTGTGCGATAGAAGGTTTTAGGAAAGATGGATATCACTATTCCGAATGGGCGGTATTTGTTTCCATGTAATTCTTTGAAGTGATGCTTCAACTGATATGAAATTCTGTTATGGATGCATTCGATATCGCTGACAGGCTTTCCGGATTTTGCCAGTTGATTATAAGAATAGACCAACATAGAAAAGTCACTGTTGATACATTCTTTTTTCAAAGTTGGAAAGTGCGAAGAAACATATAAATTTCTGGCAGTTGCAGCTTCTAATCCATCTAAAGTGCTCTTAGGATTTACAGATGTTGTAATTGAACCAAAGCGTTTTCTATAATAATATAGGCATTTTGAAGTTATGCAAAGTTTTTTAGATGCAGCAACTAACTTGTAAAACACTGCAACATCTTCATATGCTTTTCCTGATGGAAATTTGACTCTGTTAAATAATTCTTTTTTCAAACAGTTTGTTGCATACAAAATTGGCAATTGTTTCATCTGTTAAGATAGAAGACAAAACAGCTTCTGCGGAAATAACACCAGACCGATCATATGAGAAACTGCTACGAAAATTTGTGTTTTCATAAAACACAGTGTAGCCAACAATAGAAATATTGGCCTTATATTTTTTTGCAGAATGGTATATAATACAAGGATGAATCCATGATTCACATAGTCGTCCGAGTCAACAAATGCAATATATTTTCCATGTGAGTTTTTGATGCCCAAATTTCTTGCATCAGCTGGACCAGAATTGGGTTTATCAAATTTTTTTAAAGCGTGAATCTTTCAGAGAATACTTTTTCGCAAATTTTGTCGCTACCATCTGTTGATCCGTCATTTACAAGGAGCACTTCAATGTTTTTATATGTCTGATTGGCGAGACTGTTCAAACATTGTTCCAAATAATTCTTGACATTATATACAGGGACAATAATGGATATCAAATCATACTGTTCAGACATGGTGCCTTTTTCTCCTTTTTAATTTTAAAACAGGATAACTCACATTCAAATTGGAATCTTTTTTATAATTAATACAACCAAACGTTATAAAGATTGGAACCCAGCCAAATGCATTATACATTCCAGATCCGGTCAAACATGATAACATTTGGAACGCCATAAAACTCAAAGCATACAATACGTTTCCTGCGGAAAAAATATATGCAAACACAATGATTATCAAACCAATAATTGTGGTTTCTAAATAGAATTGAATCAAATCCATTTCTATAATTCGATGGACTACATTATAAGAGGTTCCTATTCCGGCGGGCTTATATCCAGATCTCAAGACGCTTAATAGCGTTAAGCTTCGGCCTTGCGTAAAATGAGCGGCCGTATCGCCAGTCAATTTAAAAATTAACCACTCATTTTGAGGGAGAAGAAGCCAATACCATACAAACGTAGTCAGCACACAAAAGCAACGCCCCTAAAAACACTATTTTTAGAACTGATTTTTAAATCAACATCAATAAATATTGGAGCAATAAGAAGGATAAAGGCGAAAAACAACAGCAGGCCTTTTAAAAGTTAATAGCACGAACAAAAAAAAAAGATATTACAGTAACAAATCTGTTTTTTCGATAATACATAAAAAAAATGCGCAGCAGTTAATGGAGGGCGCTGCAAAATAGCTTGATTCAAAAGGGGATGAAGAATCAAAAAAAGAAACGGAGCTGAAATTTGCCATAGTAAAAATATCAGTTCCCTTTTCCAAAAGCCAACCTCAATGGAGACGATCATGATATATTCCATCAGCTTGTATATTTCATGCAATGAAAACGAATTCAAAATAACATAAGCGTAAAGAATTGCAATACAATATCTAAAAACCTGGTCGAAAATGTTTGAAATATTTCCATTATTAATTATTGCGAGTGTAAGCGAAATTATGAAGATTGCAAACTGTGCAATCAGGATTCTGAATGTTTCTTTTTTTGATAACAGTGAAAATCCTTCCCAGAGGTACTGTATGTCCCCCATACGATTCCCAAAACAAACAAACCATATTTTGCGACCTTTAGAATGCTTGGCTCTAGACCATGCGCAATATAATATCCATCACCAAAAGACTGCAAAAAAAAATGCCAGAGCAAAAATAAAAGTACTAATTTTTTTTTTTTTTTTTTTTATAAGAGATTTTCATGATTACACCGCTGATTTATATTCAGTCTTCAAATCTATTTTTGATTTTTCTTGCAGGTACCCCCCCCAGATTGTAAAAGGAGGAATTTCCTTTGTTACTACACTTCCTGCAGCGATGACGGCACCTTCATGAATATGCACACCTTTTTAGGATGGTGACATTACATCCAATCCAACTATCATTATCAATTACAACATCTTGATCGCAGCATGGCGGCTTTTTCTTCATCGTTTATAGAGTTAATCGTTCGGCCTTTAATATTTGTGGGATGATCTCCTGTAATAATGGTTACTCCAGGCCCAAATATGACGTCATCCCCTATTATTATTTTTGCTCGTGTTGTCCAAAATAAAGCTCTCGGACCAATTTCAGTTCTATCTCCGATAGCTATATTTTTTACGGCTTAAGTTCACATCCTGCTCCAATTTTCACCATTTTTCCGCAAGAAGATAAACCTTTCTTCATTCCTGGCTCAATTAATAACTTGTTGAACCCTCTTCGAAAAATGTCCAGAATTCTATATACTAATTTCATGCTTGTACCTCATACAGTTTCTCAACTGCATCAATATGACTTTTTAATGAATATTCTTCGGCAATAATTTTCGCACTGTTCTCGGATAGCTTGTTTGCCAACTTACTATTTTTGAGAATCTCAATAATTGCTGCCGCCATTCCTTCAACATCTCCGGGGATAAAGGTAAATCCATTTATATTGTTTCTCACAATTGAAGGAATGCCGCCAACATTAGAAGCAACACAGGCAACCCGTATCCCATTGCTTCTAAAATTGACATTGGCATAGCTTCTGAATATGATGGCAGAAAAAAACACCTTTGCTCTCTCTAGCCATTCCTTTTTTTTCCTCCCCTTCTATCCATCCTAAAAATTTAAAATGATTCATATTTACAAGTTTTTCAAGTTTTTCGAGTTCTCCCACTCCACCCAAAACAAACTGAGCATCTGGTACTTCTTGTAAAACTATCTCTGAAATTCGGGGCATATCGAAACACCCTTTTTTTTCTGTAACGAAGCCAAGGAACAATACAACGTTTTCGTTCCTGTTCTTGTAGTTGTGTATTGCCGATGTTTCTAAGATACCATAGTTCTCAATAACAACTACTTGCTTATCCGGAACGATTTGTTTTAGATTTTTCTCTGCCGATTCGTTCAAGACAATAAATATATTACATTTCTCATACGTTTTCTGAACCATCTTTTTTTTTTTTGTAGTTAGAAGCTTTAAAATAGAACTCGTCATAATATGATCCATGAATATGATTTACAATTTTACAGTTAAACAATCTACCGAAATCTATAAAAAACTTTTTTTCTATAGAAACTGCCGCCAAAGGAAGAATGAATGTGGATAATTTCTGCTCTCCAAAAAATCAACGCGTATAAATACTTAAACATTGACTTTAAATATATTGCGACCTTTTTTATTTTTATTGCCATCACAATAGGTTTCTATAAATCGTACATCGTAATCTTCTGTCAATTGAGAATTCTGATAACCATTGACTACAGCTGTTATTCCACCCTTTGCCGTAAAGCTCAGGAACGACCATGCAGACTTTTTTTCTTCATCTTTTTTCAACCTTTTCTTTTATCAGATAAAAAATAAATTTTGAATTTGTTTCTGCATACCGTTTAAACAATCTTTTTGGTTCCTTGCTCCATCGATACAACCATTCTAAGCTGTGATCCTGCATCCACTGCGGTGCACGTGGAATCACTCCAGAAATAACATTAAATGCTCCACCAACAGCTATCCAAACGGCATTTGTATTTTTGCTAAGTTTCGCACAAAATTTTTTTGACGACGTGGTGCACCGAGTGCAACCCATACAAAATCCGCTTTCGATTCGTTGATTCTGTCGCACAGTTCCGTTTCTTCTTGTATCGTCAACGGTCTAAACAACGATGGCTCACAACCGACAATGGACAATTGGGGATAATTTACCTTTAAGTATTCGAGTAGTGCATTCAGATTTTCTTGCGTTGTTCCATAAAAATAGTGACGAGCATCACTTTTTTCTGTGGCTGCAATCACTTGTTCCATAAAATCGGGGCCAGTCACTCGCCCCATTTCCGAATACCCGCGACGAATGCCTACACTAGATAAGGGCTTTCCATCTGGCAAAGTCATGAATGAATTGTTTTGAACCGCTTGATAGTCCAAATTTTCATGTGCTGTTACGGTAGTATGAACATTACAAGCACAAATATATCTTCCTCGTGCTTTGTCCATGTTTAATAAATATTGAATTGCAGTTTCTTTGTTAACAGCCGAAATTTCAACGCCTAATATATTCACTCGTCGCATAGCATTCTCACTTTGTAACTCAGTATTTTCTCCACACCATCTTATTGACCACGTTTACATACCCCTGAATGATGCGAACCACCTTCATGGACACGGTCTCGTCCACATAATCAGGGCAGGGCTTACCCAGAACACCCTTCTGCTTCATCTCGATTGCCATATCGGTAGCGTTGAGAAGTTCCCGGGTAGTGATGCCAGCTAGGATGAAATCACCGGCTTCCAGCGCCTCAGGGCGTTCCGTACTGGTGCGGATGCACACGGCGGCGATGGGGTGACCGATGGACAGATAGAAGCTGCTCTCCTCGGGCAGAGTGCCGGAGTCGGAGACGATTGCCAGAGCGTTCATTTGCAGCTTGTTATAGTCGTTGAAGCCCAGCGGCTCGTTGACCCGGACACGAGGGTCCAGCTGGAAGCCGCTCTTTTCCAGACGGTGCTTGCTGCGAGGATGGCAGGAGTAGAGAATGGGCATATCGTACTTTTCTGCCAGTGCGTTGATAGCGGTGAACAGGCTCAGGAAGTTCTTTTTCAGAGTCGATGTTCTCCTCGCGGTGGGCAGACAGCAGAATGTACTTGTCCTTCTCCAGTCCCAGACGCTCCAGCACGTCGCTTTTCTGGATCTTCTCCAGATTCATGTGCAGGACTTCCGCCATGGGAGAGCCGGTCTGGTAGGTGCGTTCCTTGGGCAGTCCGGTGTCCGCCAGATACTTCCGGGCAAACTCGGAATAGCACATATTCACGTCAGAAATCACATCCACGATGCGGCGATTGGTCTCCTCGGGCAGGCACTCATCCTTGCAGCGGTTGCCGGCCTCCATGTGAAACAGAGGAATGTGCAGTCGCTTTGCAGAGATGGCAGACAGGCAGGAGTTGGTATCGCCCAGCACCAGATAGCCCTCCGGCTGCAATTCGCTGAGCAGCTCATAGCTACGTCCCAGAATGTTACCGCAGGTCACACCCAGATTCTCGCCAACCACAGGCACAAGAATGTCCGGGCCATATTCCCCGAAGGTGTTCTTCAGTTCGAAATCCTCCCAAAACACGGTGGAAAGGTTTCTGTCCCAGTTCTGATTGTAGTAGACCACGCAGCAGTCAAAGTATTCCCGGCAACGCTTGATAACCGCAGCCAGTCGGATAATCTCCGGACGGGTACCGCAACCAATCATGACCTTGGTGCGCCCATCATTTTTCCATGTAAAATTGTGTTCCATAAAAATCTCCTAACGTCAACCAGCAGCTTCTCTCACACCGGCTCGAAGAAGGTGTCCGGGTGGTTCGGGTTGAAGATTTCGTTGCAGGTCATCACTGTCACCAGATTCTCTGTTTCAGACAGATTGATGATATTGTGAGTCCAGCCGGGAATCATGTGGACAGCCTCGATCTTATCCCCGGAAACCTCAAACTCCACCGTTTCCCCGGTGTTGATATGTTCCTGAATCAAGCCGTGACCGGCGACCACAATGAACAGCTCCCACTTGGAGTTGTGCCAGTGCTGCCCCTTGGTGATTCCGGGACGGCTGATGTTGATGCTCACCTGCCCGCAATCGGCGGTGTGTACCAGCTCGGTAAAGGAACCACGGTTGTCCACGTTCATCTTAAGGGCGTACTTAAACTTGTCCGTGGGAAGATAGGTCAGGTACAGGGAGTACAGTTTCTTAGCAAAGGAGCCATCTGGCATCTTGGGCATCATGAGCGTAGTCGGCTGTGTCTTGAACTCCTGCAGCAGATCCACAATTTCCCCCCAGCGTAACCTTGTGGGTCACGGGAACGCAGCAGTAGCGACCGTCTGCTTTCAGAACAGTCTCCACACCGTCAAATTCACAGTGCTGCTCCTTGCCTTCCAGCAGGTCAAACATTCCCTCTACCAAATCGTCGATGTACAGCAGTTCCAACTCGGTACTGCGGTCGTTGACAGTGAAGGGCTCGTCATTGGCGACCGCCCAGCAGAAGGTGCTGACGGCACTATTGTACTTGGGGCGGCTGTGACCCATCAGGTTGACGAAGCGGTAGACTGCAACCTTTGCCCCCCGTCTCCTGAGCATACTGGAAGAACAGTTCCTCGCCAGCCTTTTTGCTGCGGCCGTACTCGCTGTTGCCAAACCGACCTGCCAGCGTGGCCTGAATGGAAGAGGACAACATGATGGTTGCCTTATTGTTGTGCTTTTTCAGGCAATTCAGCAGGTCGGATGCAAAGCCGAAATTGCCCTTCATGAAGTCTTCCGGGTTTTCCGGGCGATTCACACCAGCCAGATTGAATACAAAGTCTGCTTTCCGGCAGTACCCGTCCAGCTCTTCTGGGGTGGAATTCAGGTCATACTCGTAGATTTCTTCAATATTCAGCGCCGGGCGGGTCTTATTTTTCCCATCTCGGATGTTTTTCAGGTTGTTGCACAGGGCGGTTCCCACCATGCCCTTGGCACCTGTGACTAGAATGTTCCTCCTATCACCTCTTTAATGTACTGCGGTGCAGTCCGGAATATCTGCGCCATCCGGCACAGTTGCGTTATTGCAGATGGTGCAGTTGCTGCCGATGCGGGTAAAGTTGCCCACAGTCGCACCAGTGCGAATGACGCTGTTGGTGTAAATCAGGGCGTAGTCCCCTACCGCTGCATCACAGTGGACTTCTGTTCCGGCATTTAACAGAACGCCGTTACCAACAGATGCACCATTCTGGACACAGGCATTTTGTAGCACCACGCAGCCACAGCCCAACTTTGCGTACGGACTAATGTAGGCGCTGGGAGCAATGATGTTGGGGAACGCATAGTCAAGTGCTTTTGCTTTCTCATACACCTGTGCCCGGAACCGATTGTTGCCGATACCTACCACCAGCAAGCTGTACTCCTTCCGCAGCTCCGGCAAATCAGCAAGACCGCCAACCACCGGAATGCCACAAATCTCAGCGCCTACGGGTTGCCCATCATCCACAAAGGCACAGTCATATTGGAGCATCGCCTGCTCCACCACTATGCGCCCAAAGCCGCCGGCACCAACCAGCAGCAGCTTTTCTTTAGACATTCGGGATGCCCTTCAGTGCGTTCTGGACATACTCGGTGGTCAGGATCTTCTTAACAGTGCCTTCCACATCCAGACGGGTAGTGTTATGGCTGGTGTAGGACTCGTCAGCCATAGTATGTACCTCGCCGTTGACGACAAACTTATCGTAGTTCAGGTCACGGTTATCCGCAGCAACACGGAAATAATGGCCCATATCCTGGCTGCGCAGACGCTCCTCACGGGTCATCAGAGTCTCGAACAGCTTCTCGCCGTGACGAGTGCCGATGATGTTCGTACCGGTATCGCCGAACAGCTGCTGGACGGCCTTTGCCAAATCGCCGATGGTGGAAGCATCAGACTTCTGGATGAACAAATCACCAGGATTTGCATGTTGGAAAGCGAACAAGACCAGGTCAACGGCCTCGTCCAGGTTCATTAGGAAGCGGGTCATATTGGGGTCGGTAATGGTGATGGGATTGCCAGCCTTGATCTGGTCAATGAACAGCGGAATGACGGAACCACGGCTGCACATCACGTTGCCGTAGCGGGTGCAGCAGATGGTAGTGCCACCACGCTCAGCAGCTACACGGGCATTGGCATAAATGACATGCTCCATCATCGCCTTGGAGATGCCCATGGCGTTGATGGGATAGGCGGCCTTGTCGGTGGACAGGCAGACGACGCGCTTTACGCCCGCGTCAATGGCGGCGTGCAGGACATTGTCCGTGCCTATGATGTTGGTCTGGACAGCCTGCATGGGGGGAAGAACTCGCAGGAAGGAACCTGCTTTAAAGCGGCAGCGTGGAAGATGTAGTCAACGCCGGGCATAGCGTCACGGATGGACTGGGGGTTGCGGACATCACCGATATAGAACTTGACCTTCTTGGCATTCTCCGGATGCTTGGCCTGAAGCTCATGGCGCATGTCATCCTGCTTTTTTTTTTCGTCACGAGAGAAGATACGGATTTCCTTCAAGTCAGAGTCCAGGAAGTGCTTCAGAACGGTAGAACCAAAAAAAGAACCAGTACCACCAGTGATCATAAGGGTTGCGTTATCAAATGCAGACATTTTAAATTTCCTCCATATTCCTAATTTTTCAATATCTATGTACTCATCCCGAAAGGCGGTATCGCGATCTTTTACTCTCCACGCCCCAGTAGACATACCTTGAAGGTCTTAAAAATAATCTTCCAATCCACCCAGAAGCTGCGCTCCTTGACATACTTCACATCGAGATCCATCCACTCCTCAAAAGAGAGGTCATTGCGGTGCGGGGCAATCTGCCAATAGCAGCTCAAGCCGGGGGTCACATACAGACGCTGCTTTTCGTAGTCGCCATACTGCTCCACCTCGCGGGGAAGTGCCGGGCGGGGACCAACGATGCTCATATCACCCTTCAGGATGTTCCACAACTGGGGCAGCTCATCGAGGCTGGTCTTGCGGATAAACTTGCCCACACGGGTAATGCGGGGGTCGTCCTTGATTTTGAACACAGGACCATCCATCTCGTTCTGATCCAGCAGGTCGTCCAGCTTTGCCTCTGCGTTGGGGCACATGGAGCGGAACTTATAGAACTTGAAGGGCTTGCCGTTGCGGCCGATGCGTTCCTGACTAAAAACAGGGCCTGCAGACGGGTCATCCACCACAATTGCGATGGCAGTAGCCAGCATGACAGGCGACAGCACCACCAGTGCCAGCGATGACAAAATCACGTCCTGCGTCCGACGCCCGATCCAGTACAGGCGATGGTCGCGCAGATTTTCCTTGCGGTTAACTTCAACTTCCTTATCGATTCCAACAGTATTCGTAGCCATTTTTTCTCCTCACATAAATCCTTGTCTATGCACTTCTTATCGTCATTCGTTTTATCGCAATTTTTCAGAAATAGTGCCCTATCAACACGGCATATTTGCGATATGCAGTTTGCGGATGCTGCTTGCGCATTAAAAACACAAACTGCTATAAAGTAATCCCTTTAACTCACACCGTTCCCGCAAGCACCTTCCTTTTAGATAACCGTTCCTCTTTTCCTAAAATCGGCAGACCGTTATTCCTGATCTCCGGGCAAGCAAAAGCCCTCGGACGACCGCTGTAATGACAGCCGTTAAATAGAACGCGCCCCTCGCACTGAAAAGCCGGTTTATGTCGTCACATTGATCAGGAGTTCTGACGAGGCATATCGCACAGTACCACATAATTTTTACCCTCTCCCCTGCTGCCCCTATTTATATATAGGTACAATCAGCATCCCGTCACTGCAGCTACCACCTGCTCTAAATCGGGCTATTTGTTCGCGCAAAAAAGCCCCTGCCGATCACATTTCTGTGAAGGACAGAGGCCTTCTGTTGCTAGATTTTAATCCGGTCTGGGGAGATGAAACAACTATCTCATTCTACCGGGTCAGTGTCCCCTTCCAGATTTTTAACTACCCCGGGGTGAGGTGTTCGCCCATGTCTGCCTGAATCAAGGCGTTGATATAGGCGTTCAGGCTCATCCCCTTCTCTTTGGCATACTCCTGAATCTGCTCTTTCTGACCTTTACGGACAACAAGGTTTATCCGGTCATAGGTTTTTTTTCGTTCCACTTATTCTTACTTGCCGCGCTCGTTTTGCCGCCCATCTGAAGCACCATCTTTCTGTTTACTCTTATAGGTATTATATCATATCAGCTTTTCTGTCTTTTGCCGTGCATAGTTGCTCAAGTATGCAAATTGCATAATTCAGCCATCTTTTCTTTGTGCAACATTCCATCTTGCATACTTGCGCAAGTAGTTGTATACTCATGCCATCGGGAACACCGGTTCTCACATCCGACCATTCACCCAACGATTTGAAGAGAGGTACGCACATGAGTATCAACGTTTTACTGACCCTTGTCGAGCAGTACAAGGAGGCCGCCCAACTGATCGAGGCCGCACAGGCTGAACAGGAACAGCTGAAGATCCAGATCCGCGAGACACTGGCTGAGCGCTCCACCAACTATCTGGAAGTAGGCTGCCACAAAGTCCGCCTGTCTGATTTCTCCAGCACCCGACTAGACAGCAAAGCCATCAAGGCCGTAGCGCCCGACCTGTACAACCAGTACAGCAAAACGGTCACCGGCACCCGTCTGAGCATCACCTGAAAAAGAAAAAGCCCCATACAGCGCCTACCGACCAAAGTTTGCGCTGTACAGAGCCCACAACACCCGCCGGGGCGGGCTACACCAATATTATACCTGTCCCGGCCTTTTTTCAAGAGGAAGGACCGAAAAAAATCATGAAACAGACTGTCAAAACCTCCCGCGCTGCCGGTCAGCTGGAAAAGATGTTCCGCGAGCTCAACAAGCACTACTTTGCAGGCAAGCTGCCCGAGCCCATCATCAGCCTGAAAAAACCCCCGTCCGCCTATGGTCATATCACCTGCTCCAAGGTCTGGCAGGCAGGCGAACAAGTACGAGATCAATATTTCGTCGGCTACCCTTGACCGTCCTATCGAGGAGACCGCTTCCACCCTGCTGCATGAGATGGTGCATGAGTACTGCATGGAGACCGGTATCAAGGATACCAGCAACAACGGGGTCTATCACAACCGGCGCTTTAAAGAGCAGGCCGAGGCACACGGGCTGACTGTCGACCACCACGAGAAATACGGCTGGACCATCACGAGCCCGTCCGAGGAGCTGTTGGACTTCATCATCTTTCAGGGCTGGCAGGACATCCAGATGGGTGAGCGGCTGGCGTGGTCGGATATGGCAGGCACCGGAGCAGGCAGCAAGGCACCCGGCAGCAGTCAGACCGGCGCACACAAGCCTCCCAAGGCAAAGAGCAGCACCCGGCGGTGGGTATGTCCCAAGTGCGGTACCATCATCCGGAGCACCAAGGAAGTGCGGGTCATCTGTGCGGACTGCATGGAGCTGTTCGTGAAGGCTGACTAATCATAGCAGGACAGAGAGCGAGGGCACGAGTGAGAGTAGTGCTATTATATAAAATCACAGGAGACATTCCATGGATACTTATAAAATCGCTGTTGACACCTTTCTTGCCGAGACATCCGAGTGCAAAGCCAGTGGGTGCGCCGTTTTTTCCGGGGCAGACATCGCGTTCCAAGACATCCAGCTGCACACGCACCGGAACAAGTCAGAGCTGCATTTCATGGCCGGACACACCATGCTTTCCATCCCCCTTGCCAGCATCCTGAGCATTGAAAAAGCTGGTATTGCGGGATATCCAGACCACCGAGTATGAGATCATCACCAAAGAGAGCGGCACCATTACCCTTGACGTTGTTTAAAAATGCATCCGTAAAGACAGAGATCCGCCGGACTGTGAGAGGACGCCCATTATTTAAAGGAGAGCAGCTATGACCATTATATCAGAACGTTTGCAGCATCTGCGCCTGACGCACGGCTATACCCAGACCGACCTTGCCCGAACTATGGGTGTGACCGCCGGGCAGTCTACGCATGGGAGCACGACAAATGTCCCGAGATCCCTCATCTGATCCAGCTTGCCCAATTCTATCAGGTGTCGACCGATTATCTGTTGGGGCTGACGGAGTGAGGTGTGCCCCCCGCCACCGGAGGCCTTACCGGATACTTTTTTTGCCTGCTATAGTGCGGTCAACCATCAGTCCGCGCGACGGCAGCCACAACGCTCCATATTTTTAACAGCACACTTGTAAGTCCATCTTATCGGATGCATAGTTTGATAGACTTCAGGTACAGCAAAAGCAAACACACTTCAAAATACAGGAGGAAACTATTATGGCAGGCGCTTTTTCGTTATTTTTTAGGGTTGTTCGGTCTTGGTGCGGCTGGTGCAGTCAGCGCGGGACAGAACGCAAAAATCAAGAAGGCAGATTATCAGTATGGCGAAGAGCATGGCCTTCATGGCACCTCTGAGGTTCTGCAAATGCGGGAGCGGGTGCGTAAAGAATGGTGGAGTATCTGCGGCAAGACCTACAACGCATGTGAACGGCCTGCATCGAGTTACGGCGACCTCAGCAGAACCCCGTGGTGCTATCTGAAAAAAAGCGCTGGTTCATTGATCATCTGAACAAAAAAGGGCATCCCTTATGATGATCTGGTCGTGGATGATGTTACCGGCGTTACCTTCTATGAGAGTCAGAAAAAGAACGTCCCAAGCATATATGAGAAAAAGCTGCGGTAATAGACATCGCGCCCATCGTCACCACTTCTATCAGCAGCAGGAGGTAAGCTTATGGCTGAAAATAAAATCTTGGTACAAATTATCGATCATGAGAACGGAAATTCCGTGCTGGGACAAGATCACTTTGAATCAAGAGAAAAAGCAGAAGAATTCAAGCGGATCTCAGACCGCGCATATGGCAAACTTCTTGGTGAAGGTCAAACCAGAATTACCACTGAGATCATTGAACGCTAACACCAACCATCATTTCCTATAGCAGCAACAGGGCTCTGCCGCTCAGACACGAGTAGCAGGGCTCCTTCTATTTTATACAGTATTCAGTCAGAAAGTGAACTTAAAGAGCCGCGTTTAATATCAGACAGCACACATCCCGGCGGATTTTCGATTTGATTATGAGTCTCCCCGAAATTGTGGGGGAACAGTTTCATTCGACCACTTTTGGTCAAACGTTATTGGTTTTATAGAACATGGAGGACCGCTCATTTTTGAGCATACTCACTTGTGCGCACGGAGAACATTTTTGAGCACCGTCTACATCTCCCCAAAATTGGGGACACCTTTCTTGATGGGGTCAGTCTAAGTGACCTCACTCCAATTTAGGCCGTTGCAGGTGCGTACTGTGTGGTACAGGGTCGTGTATGGCGATTCTATCGGCGGAATAAAGAGCGTCTCGACCCACTTTCAGGGTTAATCAATTTGATTACCCCTGGTGGAAAACAGCAAACCTACGTATACAATATGCGTGGCGTCATGGAAATCTGCCGTCTGTCACAAGCGTACAAAGACCGTCTTGATAAGCTTTCAAGGGGATTTCAAATTGAAACCCCCTCCTTGAGTCATGTTTCAGGGTGGTCGTGGAATGCGACTCCCTTTGACAGCTCAAAATTCAGTCATCAAACGGTGTCCACCACGCAGACGCCCTTATATTATACGATAGCACGATACATTCTGATTGAAATTCATTTTTTTATTGTGTCAACCCAGATAGGACAATAGCTTGTGATACCATCCGCCGGGCAGACGCTTACTAAAAATATAAGCAATCGACGAATTGACGTATCTCCTATACATTTCCAGACAGCACTTATTTGCATCAATTATTTGAGGTATTTCACTATGATCGAATCAATGCCCTTTTTTGCTATGCGTCCTATTAGTGACGTATTAATAAAGAAGGAAGGTATTCGCTGGCGCTCATACCATTTAGATCAACTCCAATCTTGAAAAAGCTCACAGGTTCGCTTAGTCAAGATTTCCGTTGGCGTGATCATGTTAACCGAGCGTTTCTGTCCCGTCCTCATGCTTCGGCCGTTCAAGAAGCACTCGGCTAACACAACCACGCAAAAAATCAAATAAAGAAAGTCGAATAAAGAGCGGCACCCGTGCGCACATTTTTTCACTTTGTTATATGGTATAGTGAATTTCGTGCGCATTTTACTGCTTTGTGACCCACCAAACGTTCTTATTTCGCAGTTCTCCACTTGTTACACGTCTCTTCTGTAAATCATATCCATAGTGCTGTAGCCATTGACGTGCACAGGTATAGCTTGGCAACGATTTTTCAGCGTGTCCATCTGCCTTGTTGTAGATGTGCCCCAGCTCAAAGAAGATCTTCTGCCAGTCTTGATAGTAGCGTTCCTCATTCAGATGGGCATCCAGATATGCAAGCAGTGGCGGCGGTTCAAGGCGTTCTACTTTTGCAAGCAGGCTTTCATCGATCTTTTTCAGCAGCTCTGTCTGATACCCCTGTTCAAGCATTTGCAGCAGGAAAACACGTTCCACACGAGCCTGCAAGGTCGCACGTTTCCGCCAGCAGTATTCACCTTCCCGTGGATCCAGAACGACTGTATGGCTTTTTTTCAGTATTTCCACTGTTTCAGGCTGATGCAGGTATGTCTTCCATGCCTTCCTATCATCAAACCATTTCCGATATGCCTCGACCGGTTCCAGCTGATACTTCTCGACTTTTTTAAGTTCCCCTTCCAGACGTTCTTTGGGGGTAATGCAGCAAATACACCGCGCAGGTATCCCCCTCATCCAAGGGACGTTTGCGGCCAAGGATCTGTGCATTAACGAGCGGATTCCACAGTTCACTGACAATATATTTCAGCGCACGGTCTTTCATATCCACACCATTATAGAGGGTCGTTGTGGTCAGTGTGACCTGATGCCGCAGAACATTGCCCACGAGCACATCATCCAGTTTGTCAAATTCCTCCGCTTCCTGACGGTATTTGGAGCACAGGCACGCCACATCCTCTATGCCTTCTGCCTTCAGAGTGTCCCGCAGTTTTTCGCAACTTGGCGATGGTATTCACAAAAACGAGGATCTTTTCTCCCGGCTGTACCCGGCGGATGATATCCAACTCGTCATCGTCACGGTAGAAGAACTTCACGCTTGACACAAACCGATAATCCATCGGCAGACGATAGTGCTGTCCCTTCGGGATCATTTTCCGCAGTTCCCAATAGTCAAAGAAGGGGCGGGCGGTTGCGCTCATAAAGATGCAGGTCTTCGTTGTCCACAGCTCTTTAATAGCCTCATAGCTTGCATCCACATGATCGTTGAAGCTGGCATCTGTTACCATGTAGTGATACTCGTCTGACACGATATAATCAAACGATCTCAGATAAGTTTTAGCGGCATCTTCATTCCTTTGCAGGAAGGTTTCCAGCCACTGGTATGTTTCAACACGGATGGTGTGCTCATACTTGTTATCTATGGCGGGTTTGTTGACAATTCCTCCAAGCGCGGGATCATAGTCCTCGTAGGATACCTCTATACTCCCCAAACGGTTCACATCGCGCTCGATCTGGTTGCGCAGAGCTTCGCGATTGCACAGAATCAGAATACGCTTACGATGTTCATATGCCCACGGCAGCAATGTCTTCAGAATAAAATAGGTCTTGCCGGAGTTCGTGCCCGCATCAAGCACCACGATTCCATGCCAGTTCTTGTAATCCTCACCAACAAGATCTGTGATGTACTGTTTTGCAGGCTGTGGAGTTGCCCCGGCGGTTTCCGGTTCTTCCTCCGGCACAATGGGATCAAGCTGTTCGTCGGCCTCCTTTTTCTTTTGCGAGAGGCCTTAATACAATCCAGAATCTCCTGCAATTTTTGCTGTCGTTCTTCTTCCGTCAACGAGGCAGGGTCAATGTGCTGCTCCTGCTCATACTCCCGTTGTGCCTCAGCCAGCTTCAGGTAGAAACCATCGAATGGCCAGCGCTTCTCCTCATCACTCATATTGATCCGCGTCTCCTTTTTTTAATTTCACATACCATATCATCTCGTTCTGCTCAAGGGATATTGGTCCATTTTTACTTTCCTTCCCCATCTTGATCTTATCTCCGTGGCGATTTTGGCGGGTCAGCTGCTCTAGGGGATTCAGGGCGTCATAGTTGGCTCTCAGGTCGTCCGCATACAGTGCCACATACCGCCGGGTCATGGTAAGGTCAGCGTGTCCCAGAAGCTTTTGCAGGCGGAACGGGTCGCCGCCAGCTTGGATATACAGTTTGGCGTAGGTGTGCCGGAACAGGTGCATAGAGGTCTTATCCACGCCTCTGCTATGATTATAATTCCAAATCGCATTGCCGAGCGAATTCAATGTCATCTGGTTGCCATACTCCGAAACAAACAACGGGGCTGTGAGAGGTCGCCGCTGCGGTGTTCCAGATAGTCCTCCATGATCCTGACCAGCGCCTTGGAAAGCGGCACGATCTGCTGATTACGTGCCTTCATGTGGCGGAAAAACACTGTCCCGGCGGAAAGGTCCAAATCTCCGATCTGCAGGTTGAGCAGCGTGGACGCACGGCAGCCTGTACCAAGCAGGAAGTTGACAATGACCCAATTGCGGTATTCGGCAAAGGAGCAGGTCTTGCAGTCCGGTTCCTTCAGCAGCTTCTGCAGCTCGTCGGTGGTATAGGGTTCTTTGATCGGATCATCTGCACGCACCAGTCTGATGGGATACTTTTCCAGATAGCCCTTTTCCATGCACCAGTACAAAAAACGCACGCACCATGCGGAGGTTCGTATTGATGGTGGTATCGTGGAGCTGCTGGTCCTTCATATAGAAGATATAATCCTCTACCGTTTCCTCTGTGATGGTATGAATGGGCTGTTCTGTATCCCCCAGAAACCGAAAGAAGCTTCTGCCCTTTGCGGCGTAGAAGTCGAGTGAGCCTTGGGAGAGGTTCTTGAGCCGGTTGTACTTTTGGAACCTTTCAAAGGCCTGTTGGATGGTGGGGTTTGCCTTGGCAGCGGGTCTTAAATCACGGTTACGCACGAGAGAGACTCCTCCTTTTTTTCGCGAAAAAATCCTCTCGCCCGCTCAACGCTTCCAGAAAATGGAACAAAAGAAAAAGCCCAAAATCATTCGAATCAACGAACAATTCTGAGCTTTTGCATGCCGCCGACGGGGTCGAACCCGTACTCTGTCTCCAGAAAGGGATTTTAAGTCCCTCGTGTCTGCCAATTTCACCACAGCGGCGCAGCCCCGGCTTACAAAGTCCTGCTGCCCTCTGGCTTGAGAGGGAGCCGGGAATAACAGGTGTGAGGAAAAATTAATACAACCACACTGCTATTCGCAATCTGGTGGTATTAACATTTTTATTAAATCAGCGGCTTTTATGATACAATAGTTTCCCTGTTTTGTCAAGAAAAAACCGCTTATTCGGTGCTGCTTACACCTTGCCTCCGTGCAGCTCGGCGTACATCCGGGAGCGGCACTCGGCCACTGCGGGGGTCATGTTGACGTAGTGCTTGTGCGGGCACTCCAGACGCAACTCGCTCTCCCAGGTCTCCTCGGTGAGCTGTTTTGCGATGTAGGCCTTCTTCTTCGGCAATGGAGGGCAGCTCCATGGCCAGCTGGCCGCCCAGGATGTGCGGCACCAGCAGCTGGCGGACCGCGGTGGGGGTAAAGGTGATGGTGCGCTCGATGGCGTCGGAGTCCAGGTTTACCATGGTGACGGGCTTGCCAGCCTCGATCACCTCGCCGTCCATGGCAATCAGGTCGCACTGTGCCTGACCGTTTTCGTCGTACAGACGCCACGGCATCTTCTTGCCCGGAATGATGGCCTTGCTGGCGGAATCCGAGCACTTCATCTTGGGAGTGTAGCTGCCGTCCGGCTGCTTGACCGCCACCAGCTTGTACACGCCGCCGAACACGGGGTCGGAGGCAGAGGTGATGAGGTTCTCGCCCACGCCGTAGGAGTCGAAGTGTGCGTGCTCGTACAGCTCCATGTTGGCGATCTTCTTCTCATCCAGACCGTTGGAGGCTACCAGCTTGATGTAGGGCTTACCGGCGGCATCCAGTGCCTTGCGCAGCCGCTTGGAGCCGCGGGCAAGGTCGCCGGAATCGATGCGGGCGCTCTTGACGCGGCGGTTGGGATCGTTGGGGTATTTCTCAATGAGATAATCGTCCAGCTTGATCAGGTTGGGCAGACCGCTCTCCATAATGTTATAGGTATCCAGCAGCAGACTGACCGAATCCGGGTAGGTATCGGCAAAGGCCTTGAAGGCATCAAACTCGGTGGGGAAAAAAACTCGATAAAGCTGTGTGCCACAGTGCCCACGGCCTTGACCTCTGCACCGAACTTCATCTCTGCCAGACAGTTGGCCGTACCGATGCAGCCACCCAGCACTGCGGCGTAAGCGCCATCGTTGCCGGCGCTCTCGCCCTGTGCACGGCGGGTGCCGAATTCCATCACGCTGCGGGGCGTGTGGGTGTTCAGGCCGGTGACGCGGGTAGCCTTGGTGGCGATCAGACTGTGGAAGTTCATCGTCTGCAGCAAGTAGGTCTCAATGAGGATGGCGCCCACCAGATCGCACTCAATGCGCACCATCTGCACATGGGGATAGCACCCCGTGCCCTCAGGCAGAGCGTACATGTCGCCCTTCCACTGGTAGGTGCGCAGATACTCGCAGAACTCCTCGCTCATGCCCTTGGTGCGCAGCCAGTGGATATCCTGCTCATTGAAGTGATATTCCAGCAGAAAGCGGGTCAGCTTGCGCTGACCCGCGCTGATGGAATAGCCCTGATTGTCCGGGTTCTTGCGGAAGAACATGTCAAACACCAGCGTGGTGTCCTTGAATCCGTGCAGGAACAGGCAGTTTGCCATCGTAAATTCATAAAAATCCACGACCATTGCGGGGTTATCGTAGTCCTCATCTGGAATATAAGGCTCAACCTTGATCTCGTTCATGAATGTTTTCCTCTCTATTTATACCCGGCGTCAGCTCTTCCCTACTGCGCGCCGCCTGCCGCTTGCCCGGCAGGGGGATCCTCCGCCCTGTCATGACAGAGTGCAGCGGTCTCTGCGCTTAAATCAATAGATTCTTTTTCAGAACAGGCTTAGCCGTTCATGATGCTGGGGGTGGCGTTCTTCAGCACAACGTCGTGGCTGCCGCCCTCCACGATGGAGGTGGAAGAAACAACGGTCAGCTTGGCCTTCTGCTGCAGCTCGGGGATGGACAGAGCGCCACAGTTGCACATGGTGCTCTTCACCTTGTACAGGGTGGTCTGCACGCCGTCTGCCAGAGGACCGGCGTAAGGCACATAGCTGTCCACGCCCTCCTCAAAGCTCAGTTTGGTGGAGCCTCCCAAGTCGTAGCGCTGCCAGTTGCGGGCGCGGTTGGAGCCTTCGCCCCAGTACTCTTTCATATAGCTGCCATTGATGCGCACCTTGTTCGTGGGGCTCTCGTCGAAGCGGGCGAAGTAGCGGCCGAGCATCACGAAGTCCGCACCCATGGCCAGCGCGAGCGTGATGTGGTGGTCGTGCACGATGCCGCCGTCGGAGCAGACGGGCACGTAGATGCCGGTCTCCTTGTAGTACTCGTCACGAGCCTTGGCGACCTCAATGACCGCAGTAGCCTGGCCGCGGCCGATGCCCTTGGTCTCACGCGTGATGCAGATGGAGCCGCCGCCGATGCCGACCTTCACGAAGTCCGCGCCGCAGTCGGCCAGGAAGCGGAAGCCGTCCGCGTCCACGACGTTGCCCGCGCCGACCTTGACGCTGTCACCGTAGCGCTCGCGGATCCAGTCGATGGTGCGTTTCTGCCACTCGGAGTAGCCCTCGGACGAGTCGATGACGAGCACATCCACACCGGCGTCAACCAGTGCGGGCACGCGCTCGGCATAGTCGCGGGTATTGATACCGGCACCCACAACATAGCTCTTGTTCTTGTCCAGCAGCTCGTTGACGTTGGCCTTGTGGGAATCGTAGTCCTTGCGGAACACCATATACACCAGATTGCCCTCGGCATCCACCAGAGGCAGGGTGTTGATCTTGTTATCCCAGATGATGTTGTTGCAGTCGTGCAGGGAGGTGTTGGCCGGAGCGGTGACCAGCTTTTCAACGGGGGTCATAAAGGTGGTAACGCAGGCATCGTCCGGGGTGTGGTTGACGCGGTAATCGCGGGAGGCCACGATGCCCAGCAGCTTGCCGTTAGGAGTGCCGTCGGCAGTGATGGCGATGGTGGAGTGGCCGGTGCGTGCCTTCAGCTCCAGCACATCATGCAGGGTGGCGTGGGAGCCAGATTGGAATCGGACCCGAAACACCGGACGAGCCCTTTTGCACACGAAGCGGGACACTGCCTGTGCGGCGCATGGGTCATAGCTGTGAAGGAGAACAGCCGGAGGAGGAGGACCCGCGCCCAGTATCCCAAAAAACAAGAAGAAAAAAGATTTCACACACAGCCTTAGGGCTTTGCCCTTGCTGTAACCATATTGTAACTCTTTTGAAACCATTTTGCAATAGGGTTTTGTAATTTTTTGTAATTTATTTTGTTAACTTTTTATGTCCTGCCCCGCCGGGCTGCCGCAAACATTATTTCCCTTTTTTGTACCCGGTATGGTATACTGGCTATGAATATGCTGCCACAGGCAGAAAAAAGGAGTTTAGGATACGGTATGAAAACAAAATTGGGTATTGTGGGCTGCGGATTTCTGGGCAACATCGTGGCTGACGCGTGGAAGAAGGGTCTGCTGCCGGACTACGAGCTGGTGGGCGCGACCAGCCGCACCCGCGCCTCGGCTGAAAAGACCGCCGCCAACGTCGGCTGCGCCGTCTGCGAGGATATGGACGCGCTGCTGGCACTTGAGCCGGAGTACATCGTAGAGGCGGCCTCGGTGGAGTCGGTGCGCGCTATGGCCATCCCGGTGCTGAATCGGGGCGTGAATCTGGTCATTCTGTCCATCGGTGCCTTTGCAGATTTGGATTTCTACGCACAGGTCAAGGCAGCTGCCGTGGAGGGCGGTGCCAAGGTGCATCTGGCCAGCGGTGCTATCGGCGGCTTCGACGTGCTGCAGACTGTCACCCTGATGGCACAGGCGCAGGGTCTGCCGGAGACCGCCGGCATCGAGACCCATACCGGTGCAAAGGGCTTCCGCAACACCCCGGTGTGGGCAGAGCATCTGCTGACCGACACCGAAAAGACCACCTGTTCACCGGCAATGCAAAAGCAGGCCATTGCTACCTTCCCCCGCCGGGTGAACGTCGCCGTGGCCACCTCGCTGGCCACCACCGGCCCGGACGTCACCGGCGTGACCATGCACTCCGTCCCCGGCTGGGTGGGCGACGACCACTGCATCACTGCCGAGATCGAGGGCGTGAAGGCTGTGGTAGATATCTGCTCTTCCACCAGCGCCATTGCGGGCTGGAGCGCCGTCTCCCTGCTGCGCAATCTGGCCTCGCCCGTCTGCTTCTACTAATATAAGGAGGAGTCCGTCATGTTTGAAAAGCTTGTTGCCATTGAGCCGGTCAGCCTGATTCCCTCTGCCGAGGAGGAGCTGCACCGCTACGCCAAAGAGGTGGTGCTGTACCGTGACGTGCCTGCCAGCGACGACGAGATGGTGCGCCGCATCGGGGACGCCGACGCCGTGCTGCTGAGCTACACCTCCCGCATGGGCAAGGAGGTCATTGCGCAGTGCCCCAACATCCGCTACATCGGCATGTGCTGCAGCCTGTATTCTGAGGAAAGCGCCAACGTGGATATCGCCTACGCCCGCACCCGCGGCATCAAAGTGCTGGGCATCCGGGACTACGGCGACCGCGGCGTTGTGGAGTACGTCCTGCACGAGCTGACCGGCCTGCTGCACGGTTTTGGGATGCCCATGCTGCGGGACGAGCCGGTGGAGATCACCGGCCTGAAGGTGGGCATCGTCGGGCTGGGTGTGTCCGGCAAGATGATCGCCGATGCGCTGCAGTTCATGGGCGCAGAGATCAGCTACTTTGCCCGCAGCGCAAAGCCGGACGCCGAGGCTGCCGGTATGACCTTTAAGCCGCTGGCTCAGCTGCTGGCTGAGAGCGAGGTGGTGTTCACCTGCCTGAACAAGAACGTACTGCTGCTGGGCGAAAATGAGTTTGCCCAGCTGGGCGCAGGCAAGGTGCTGTTCAACACCTCCATCGGCCCCGGCTTCGATTCCGCTGCGCTGGAAAAGTGGCTCGATCTGCCCGGCACCCATTTCTTCTGCGACACCCGCGCCGCCGCAGGCCCCGTGGCCGAGGACTTCTTTGCCCGGGAAAACGTGCGCTGCGCCAATGTGTCCGCAGGCCGCACCAAGCAGGCTTTTTGTGCTGCTGAGCAAAAGGTGCTGGACAACATCCGCACCGCACTGGGCGAATAAGCGGTGCGTTTGCGCAGCCTGTTTTTCTTGCATCTTTTCCCCGATTGTGGTATGCTTTCTAGTATAAAAAGGGAGTCCGCGCAAAGCGGGCTGAGAGTGGGCTGTATTGCCCTGACCTGTGACCTGATTTGGATCATGCCAACGTAGGGAGATAGCGCTTTTATCTGCGGATATGTCTTTGCGGGCATATCCGCATTTTTGCTGCAAAGGAGCATTTTACTATGAAAACTGCATTGACCATTGCCGGCAGTGATTCCAGCGGCGGCGCCGGAATTCAGGCCGATATCAAAACCATGACCGCCAACGGCGTGTTTGCCATGAGCGCCATTACCGCCCTGACCGCACAGAACACCACCGGCGTGACCGCCATTTTTGACACCACGCCGCAGTTTCTGGCACAGCAGCTCGATGCCGTGTTCACCGACATTTACCCGGATGCGGTGAAGATCGGCATGGTATCCTCTGCCCCGCTCATCGACACTATTGCCGAGCGGCTGCACTTCTACGGCGCAAAGCACATTGTGGTGGACCCCGTGATGGTGGCCACCTCCGGTGCAAAGCTGCTGCAGGACGATGCCGTGCAGGCGCTGACCGAAAGCTGCTGCCGCTGGCCGAGGTGCTTACCCCCAACATCCCGGAGGCTGAGATCTTGTCCGGCATGAGCATTACAAACGCCGCCGACATGGAAGCCGCTGCCCGCGCCATCAGCGAGCGCTACGGGCTGCGCCGTACTGTGCAAGGGCGGACACCAGATCAACGATGCCGACGACCTGCTGTGGCAGGGCGGCACCGGCAAGTGGTTCAAGGGCAAGCGCATTGCAAACCCCAACACCCACGGCACCGGCTGCACCCTGTCCAGCGCCATTGCTTCCAATCTGGCCAAGGGGTATGACCTTGACACCGCCGTAGAGCGCGCCAAGGCCTACATTTCCGGCTGTCTGTCTGCCATGCTGGACTTAGGGCACGGCTCCGGGCCCATGGATCATACCTTCAACCTGAAGGGAGATTTTGTCCGTGACTGACCTGCCCTTTGTTTCGGCGCTGGTGCAGGCCGACCTGCCTGTGTGGGAGCAGTGTTTGCAGACCGAGTTTTTTGCAAGATGGAAAACGGCATCCTGAGCGAGGACTGCTTTAAAAGCTACCTTGTGGAGGACAGCCTGTATCTGCGGGAGTACGCCAAAATTTTTGCGTGGGGCATGACCAAGGCCACCACCATGGCGGCTATGCGCACCTACTATTCCCTGCTGTCCTTCGTGCAGGAGAACGAGGACCTGACCCGGCTGCGGTATCTGGAGCAGTACGGTCTGCGGGAAGCCGATATCCAGTCCCTGCCCCTGCGCCCGGAAAGCCGCGCCTATCTGGACTGCATGATCGACGCTGCCCGCACCGGCGAGGGGGAAGCTGAGTGCCTGATGGCCTGCCTGCCCTGTATGCTGAGTTACGGGTGGCTATTCCAGAAACTTTTGCAGCGCTCCCCCGCCGTAAAGGACACCTACTACGGCGCACTGGTGCTGGACTACGCCGGTCCCGGCTATGATGCCGCCTGCCGTGCATGGGCAGAGCGCGCCGAGGTGGCCTGCACCGGCCTTTCGCCGGAGCGTGCCGCCCGCTGCCGTGCGATCTTCCGCGCCTGCTCGGAGCACGAGCTGCGCTTCTGGGAGATGTGCGCCGCACCCCGGACGGATATTTAAGAATAAATATAGAGAACCCGGAAGGTCTGCGGACTTTCCGGGTTCTCTTCTTATAAAATCTTTATCGCAGCACCGAGAGTTCCTCGATGCCATAGCGCTGCATCAGGACGATGGCCGCCGGGGTGATCTCCTCGCCGCTGACCGCCACAGGGATGGCGGGCGGGCAGGACACCGTGGGCATGGCGCACACCCGCCCCAGCGCCTTGTGCACCGGGACACGCACCTGTGCGCCCAGCACCGCCTGCCGGATGGTACAGCGCTGCGCCGCCTGCTGCTGCAAGGCGGCAAACTCCCCTGCCCGGTTCTCGGGGCGGAGCAGCCCGGCAGGCACAGCAGCCAAAAAGCTGTTCCAGCACCGTTTGCAGACGCGTGTAGTCCTGCGGCGGGTTTTCCGGGGTGAACATCAGCACCACATAGCGGGGTCGGCATACTCGCACTCCAGCTGTGCGCGGCGCAAAGCATCTGCCAGCGCTGTGCCGGTGCAGCCAAGGGCAGCGGCGTCCAGCGTAAGCTTCATCGGCTCCTGCTGTGCCCCGGCAACTGCCAGCGGCACCGGGCACTGCCGCGCCGCTGCGGTCTTATTCAGGCTGCGGCGCAGACCTTCCAGCGCCGCGCAGCACTGCACCAGCCGCCGGGGGTAGTCCCCCTGCCAGCACCGCATTGCAGGCATCCAGCGACTGCAAAATGAGGTAAGAGGGGCTGGTAGAGCCGAACAGCGCCAGCGCCCCCCGCACAGCCGCTTCGTCCTGCACAGGGGCATCGTGCGCCAGATGCAGATACGCGCCGCCGGTGACCACCGGCAGGGTCTTGTGGGCAGAGTCGCAGCACATGGCCGCACCCTGCGCGATGGGGTGGCAGTTCTGCGGCAAAAAGCGCAGATAGGCGCCGTGGGCGTTATCCACCAGCAAAGGCACGCCCTGCGCCCGGCAGACCGCCGCCAGCGCCGGGAGTTCCTGCACCCCGCCCAGATAATCCGGGCTGGTGACGTACACGCCAAAGGGGGTGTTGCCCTGCTGTGCCATCGCGTGCAAAGCCCCGGTCAGCGCTTCGGCTGTGACGGGGCAGCTGCACAGTGCACCCTCTGCCTGCGCAGACGGCCAGAGCCAGCGGATGTCAAAATCCAGCAGCGCCGCCGCATATAGCAGCGCCTTGTGGGCGTTGCGGGCAGCCAGCAGCACCGGGCGCTTGCCGCTTTGCGGTGCACCCTGCAGCGCCAGAAACAGCATGGCGCGGATGCACTGGGACGAGCCCTCGGTACTATAATAGCTGTGCGCCGTGCCGAACAGCCGGGTGGCGTTGGCTTCGCTTTCGGCAATGATGCCCTCCGGCGCGTAAAGTTCGTCTGCGCCGCAGATCTCGGTGATATCCAGCGGCTCAAAGCCTAAAAGGCTCTGCCCCTTGTGGCCGGGCATATGCAGCCGGGCGGTGCCGGACTGTGCATAGCTGCGCACAAAATCCACGATGGGGGTGGTCATGCTCATTCGCAGGCTTCGCCGTCGGCGCAGGCGTTGCAGGTAGAGCCCAGCTCAATGGGCACCTCAATACCCTTGGCAGCCAGCTCCTGATTCTCGGCTACTTTGATCATGATGGCGCACTCCATGCGCTTTTTGAACAGCTCGCAGCCGTACTCGTACACGCCGGTAATGCTGCCGGTGGCATGGTAGGAGTTGGCAGCGCAGCCGCCGGAGCAATACAGCTTTGCCCAGCAGTCCTGACACTCCTTACGGGCGTAGGCGTTGCAGTGCTTGAACTCATCCCGCACGGCGGTGTTGGTAACGCCCTTCCAGATATCGCCCAGCAGGTACTTGGGGTCGCCCACGAACTGGTGGCAGGGGTACAGGTCGCCCCACGGGGTAACGGCCATGTACTCGGTGCCGGAACCGCAGCCGGAGATGCGCTTGTAGATGCAGGGGCCGCCGGTGAGGTCGATCATGTAGTGGTAGAAGGTGAAGCCACGGCCCTCGCGGTCGCGCTTGATCATCTCCTTGGCAAGGATCTCGTACTGCTCCTTCAGGATGGGCAGGTCGGCCTCAGTCAGGGCGCTGGGGTCGCTGGGGTCGCAGACCACCGGTTCCATGCTCAGCTCGGTAAAGCCGAGGTCTGCCATGTGGAAGATATCGTTGGTAAAGTCGGTGTTGAAGTGGGTGTAGGTGCCGCGCATGTAGTAGTTCTTGTCGCCGCGCTTCTTGACGAACTCCTGGAACTTGGGCACGATGCGGTCGTAGCTGCCGTTGCCTGCGCAGTCCACGCGGAAGCGGTCGTTGACCTCCTTGCGGCCATCCAGACTCAGAACGACGTTGTGGCACTCCTTGTTGCAGAAATCGATCACATCGTCATCGATCAGCATACCGTTGGTGGTCATGGTAAAGCGGAAGTTCTTGTTGTGGATCTTCTCCTGCTCGCGGCAGTAGGCCACCAGCTTTTGACCATGTCAAAGTTCATCAGAGGTTCGCCGCCGAAGAAGTCCACTTCCAGATTGCGGCGGGTGCCGCTGTTCTCGATCAGGAAATCCATGGCGCGCTTGCCCACCTCAAAGCTCATCAGGGCGCGGTCGCCATGGTAGCGCCCCTGCGAGGCAAAGCAGTAAGAGCAGCTCAGGTTGCAGCTATGGGCAACGTGCAGGCACAGCGCCTTTACCACGGTGTTGCGGTTCTTGAAGTCGAAGGCCATGTCCTTATAGACATCCGGGCTCCACAGCTTGCCGTTTTCCTTCAGGCTGGTCACGTCGTCGATGCACTGGCGCAGATCCTCCTCGGTCACGTCCGGGCGGCTGCCGTATTTTGCCAGCATGGCGGCAACGATCTCGTCTGCGGTATGCTCCGGGTACATGGCGATGACGTCGTAGGCCACGTCGTCCACGACGTGCACCGAGCCGCTGCAGGTGTCCAGCACGATGTTATATCCGTTCAGTTGATACTGGTGTACCATTTTACACTCCATTCCAGATTACACAAAAAAATGCCGCCCGGCAAAGGCGGCATAGGGTTTGCAAAAATTACTTGTTGCTGTTCTCGCACTGCTGGTTAGCCACGCCGCAGGAGGTCTTGCAGGCGGACTGGCAGGAAGTCTGGCACTCGCCGCAGCCACCGGTCTTAACGCTCTTGGTCAGGTCACGAGTAGCAATAGTCTTAATACGCTCCATGATAGAAACCTCTCTAACTCTCAAAAATTTATCGCGCCGGACATAGTTCCGGTACGCTTTATCTTGTAATAGGATATCACGCAGCGCGCCTTTTGTCAAGATTTTTTCGCTAAGGCAATACCGCATAATTCTAGGTGCCGATACGGCGAGTGAGGTGCGGCAGATGCTAAGCCAAAAGCGCAGATAATACTTTGTGTATTATCGAGCATTTTGGCAACGCAGATGCCGTGCCGCAACCGCCGGAGTGGTGCTTAAGCCGTAAGGCGGAATTGTGCGGTGTTGCCCTAAGCCTTTTCACCCGCCCATGGGCTGGTAGCGGGTAAGCACCGTGTGCAGCCCCAGCTCCCGGGCGCGCGCCAGTAAGTACCGGTAACGACACAGCAGCGCCTGCCGCTCGTAGATGCGCTGCTCGATCAGGTCCGTATCCACCTCCATATCAAACATCATCTCGTTGCGCTTCAAAACAGAACAGGCATTCCTTCAGCTCCTCCTCCAGTTCCGGATGGTAGCGCTCGTGCTCGGTATCCCGCGGGACGCGGGCGAAAGCAAGGTCTGGGCGTTTTGTGTGGTTCGTTCCGGCATAGGCATCCTCCTTCTGGTGCTTTGTAAGGTTTTGTACCTTCCAGTATAGGCGGTGCGGTGCGCAGAACCTGCCGAAGCGTGGCAGCGCTCCGGCATAGATTATCCGGCGCTGCTGCGACATTTTCCAAAAAAGTACAACTTTTTTCAAAAATATGCTTGACAACCCCGGGCTTTTCCCGTATAATAGCACACGTTGAGCGGCTCACCCCGCAAAACACAACAGAATATTGGGGATTTGCATAGTGGTAGTGCGGTAGACTCTGACTCTACTTGTGGGAGTTCGATTCTCTCATCCCCAACCAAAACAAAGCCATCTAAGGAAACTCGGGTGGCTTTTCTGTTTGCATTATTCTGCGCGGCGCAACCATTCAGAATGCCCTCCGCTTTGCTCTGGGCATTTTCAGCGGAAGGATTATTTTAATATTTCGCGTTTGTCGCACTCTGCGGAGTGCTCCAAACGCTATTTTTCACAGGAGGGGCCGCAATGGTTAAAGAGCAGTCTAAATCACAAAATGCAGTTGACCTCTACGACCCCACTGGTGAAAAGGGGATTCAGAAAAGCCCACAGGCTTTTCTGAATCCCGAATAAAAAAACCGATTCCGCTAATTATGCGCAGAGCGGAGCGGAGCGCATTTCCAATCGTTCGTACTGCACAAAAAACCGGGCAGCCCGCAGACTGCCCGGTTTTTGCTATACAGTTGACCTGCCCTGATAGGGCTTTTTCTTTTACAGAATGGTGATGCGGCCTGCGCCGTAGGGCTGCTCGTAGTTGAGCAGGTAGCCGGGGTATGCGGCCAGCGGGCTATTGGCGCTGGACAGGTGCGGCAGACCCGCAGCATCTGCGCAGTCAAAAATCATAGCGTAGGTAGACATCACAAGGTAATCCTCAGACACATAGTCCTTGATCAGCTCTGCGCCGTCAAACATGGCAAAGCCATCGCCCAGATTGCGCAGAGTGTAATTCATGCCGGCCAGTGCGTAAGTAGCACCCGGGTCCAGCGGCAGATAGCTGCCGGAGGCCTTATCGTAGATCTTCACGTTCTGCACACGCGGGGGTGCCGGTGGCGCTGCCGATCCAGACGTTCTTCTCGTCGGTCTGCACGGTGTTGGGGATATCGGCGTGGATCTCGTAGGAAGCACCGGCCACATGCAGGAAGCCGCCGTTCTCCTTGCCGTCCTCGCCTGCAAAGCGGGCTGCAAACTCCAATGCGTCCTGGATCTGCTTGCCGGTGACAGACATCAGACAGGCCACATTGACAAACGGGCTGACCTGCTTGCAGGTCTTGAAGGTCCAGTAGCCGGCTTTCTCATCGGCGCGGATGCCGCCGCCGTTCATGATAGCGATGTCACAATGCAGCTGTTCCACCTCATTGAAGTAGGAGTAGATGCCGTCAGCCACAAAGTCGCCGAGGTTGGTCTCGGCAGAGCGGATGCGGCGCTTGCCGGTGGCGGGGTCAGAGACGTAGAAATCACTGTCGCCCACAGCGATCTTCTCGCCCAGCATATCGTCCACGGTGTTCACCCAGCCAGTCTGCATGGCAGCGATGCCTGCATCCATGCCTTCGTGGGTGGGGATGAGTTTGGTGGTAATGGTGCCGTCCGCAGCGATGGTCATCTCGCCAACGTTGGCAAAGTAAGAACCGGTCTGGGTCAGGGTGACAGCCTTGCCGGAAGCATCCTGCACCTGCTTGTTCTCCATTACGGTATGGGAGTGGCCGTCGATAAAGGCGTCAAAGCCGCTGGTGTGTGCAATGACTTCCTCACTGGTCCACGGAGAGGAAGAGGGGTCTACGCCCAGATGACCCAGACCGATGACCACGTCTGCCAGAAGCTTTGCCTTATCAATGGCCTTCTGCACGGCATCGTAGAGCTTTTTGCCGTCCTCGCCGCCCTGAATATCGTAGATGTACTTGCGCTGTGCCTTATCCATAAAGTAGGCCGGGGTGGACTTGGTAAAGGTCTCGGGGGGTGGTCACACCCACAAAGGCGATGCGTATGCCGCCGCGCACAAACACCTTGACGGAGGGCAGCACCCGCAGCGTAGTGCGCAGGTCTACCCAGTTGCAGGACAGGTACGGGAAGTCCGCTTCCTTCATAATGGCCTTGGCGCGGTCCATACCGTAGTCAAACTCGTGGTTGCCGGGGGTGGCGACATCGTAACCGGCAGCGTTCATCAGCTTGATGATGGAGGCACCCTCGTCCATGGAGCCGTAGGCGGTGCCCTGCACATGGTCGCCTGCGTCCACCAGCAGCACGTCCTTACCGGCGTTCTGATAGCTCTGCTTCAGGTCGGCAATGGCAGCGTAGGTCAGCTTGGGGCTCTGCTTGTCGATGTAGGTATGGACATCGTTGGTGTACAGGATGGTGACGTCAGACTTATCACCAAACCAGCAGGCCGATGCGGCAGGCGCACCGATGGCCATGGATGCAGCGGCAGCGGTCACACCAGCAGCCTTTAAAAAGCTGCGACGGGAAATAAGTTGTTTCACAGGAAAACGACCTCCTTTTATTTTTGGCGTATCGCATTTGAGGCAGGCTCTTCCCTCCTGCCCTTTCAATAGCTCTAGCATAGCACAGAACGCCGCCGCAAACAAGCCAAAAATCATTCTTTTGGCACAAATTATTTTCACGTTCCGTTTTATTTTAACACACATTGTACCATTTTTATTTGGCACAAATTCCATACAAAAAGACCTCCCCGTGCCCTGTCGCAGAGCAGCGGAGAGGTCTTTTTTAGGGGGTGTTGACCCGTTGCCGGATCTATCGGAGGAGAGGGAAATATCAGATAGCGTTATACTCCTTGAGGAATTTCTCAAGGTCGGTACCCTCGATCTTTTTCAAAGCTTCCTTCATGGCAAGGCGCGGGATGAGCGGCAGATCCATGTCGGTGATCTTCTTGCCGTCGCGCAGCTTCACGGTGGCATCGATCAAAACGCCGCGGTCGATGTTCAGCAGGGTGTACACGGCCTCCATACCGGTGCGCATGGAGTACTCGGTGGTGAAGATCGTGTCGCGGGCCGTCTCGGCAAACTGACCGAGGAAGGCGAAGTTCACTGCGCCCTCGGGCACGACGTCGGGGCGGTCGCCCATGGCGCGGGGCATGAAGAAGGCGTCGATATAGGGCATCATCACAGGCACGGTGTTGGCGCTGTGCTCTGCCAGTTCCGCGATTTGATCCTCCGGCACGCCAATGTGGTACAGCCACTCCATGCAGATCTCGCGGCCGGTGCAGTCACGCATGGGCTTCTTGACGTAATCGCCGGACTTATCGCTGAACAGGCCGTACACCCAGACGCACAGCTGGTTCTTGGGCTGATCCTTGAACTGCTGCTGACGGTTCAGCGTCCAGCTGAGCAGCCAGCTGGAGTCCTTAACGGTAACGATGCCGCCGGTGACAGTATGGCCGCTGAAGGGGTCGCGCTTGCAGATCTTGCGGATATACTGAGGGATCTTGTCGTCCAGCGTGGTGATGGTGGCACTCTCCCAGTTGCTCAGTTCCGGCTCGGAGCAGAACTTCTCCGGGTGACCGAAGGAGGGATCCTGTGCGGCGATCTTTTTCCACAGATCCCAGCCGTTGCCGGGCTGGATGGTGGGATCAAAGCCGGTGGCCTTATCCTGTGCACCCACGGTGCAGCTTTCCACACAGCCGCCGTTGGTGATGAACAGCAGATCGTTCTCGGTCAGGTCGATGTTGGACACCTCGCCTGCGTGCTCTACGGTGACCGAGCTTGCCATCTTGCGGCCCTTCTGAATGTCGAACCTGACGTCCGTGACCTTGGTGTCGTAGTGGAACTGCACGCCAAAGCCCTTCAGGTACTCGATCATGGGCAGGATGATGGACTCATACTGGTTGTAGCGGGTGAAGCGCAGGGCGGTAAAGTCCGGCAGACCGCCGATGTGGTGGATATAGCGCTTGAGGTACAGCTTCATCTCCAGTGCGCTGTGCCAGTTCTCGAAGGCGAACATGGTGCGCCAGTACATCCAGAAGTTGGAGTTCAGCACCTCATCATCGAAGAAATCGGTGATCTTTTTATCCTGCAGCTGCTCGTCCGGGGTAAAGAACAGCTTCATGATCTCCATGGCACCCTTATCGGACAGGCCGAACTTGCCATCGGTGTGGGCATCCTCGCCGCGGTTGACGGTAGCACGGCACAGTGAATAGTTGGGGTCTTCCTTGTTCAGCCAGTAGTACTCATCCAGCACACTGGCACCCTCGGTCTCCAGAGACGGGATGGAGTGCAGCAGATCCCACATAACTTCGAAGTGGTTATCCATCTCGCGGCCGCCGCGCATCACATAGCCGATATCGTACTTGTAGCCATCGCAGGCGCCGCCGGCCAGTGCGTTCTTTTCAAACACATGGACATGCTCGCCCTTCATCTGGCCGTCGCGCACCAGATAGCAGGCAGCGGTCAGGGCTGCCAGACCGGAGCCGATGATATAAGCGGATTTATGATCCACGCCCTCCGGCTTTTTGGGGTGTGCAAAAGCTTCATAATTGCCACTGGAATAGTACATGAAAAAGCCTCCCTGCTTCCATATTTTCGTTTCACAGCCTTCATCGTGCTGTTCTCTATGGCAACAGTATACCCCGCAAAGTGAACCGGAACAACAAACAAACTTTGCCCGGTGTATAGATTTTTTACATCCGCCCTCATTTGCTGGAAATGCGTACAAATTGTGACATAAAGTAAACCCTCTCAGGCGCTTCGCGCCAGCTCTCCCGAAGGGAGAGCTTTATCAGCGCTGACCGTAAGAGATACTTAAAAAGCTCCCCCTGAGAGGGCAGACTTCCCCCCGCACCGGGGAAGATGTCACCGTAGGTGACAAAAGGGGGAATCTGGCAATGCCGTAAGGCATTGACTGAGAGGGTTTCTCTAAGCAAATCTTCCCATACAAAAGAGAGCCGCCGCACAAGGTTCTGTGCAGCGGCTCTCCGGTGGATTTTAGTTCATCTCTTCCAGAGCCTTTTTCAGGTTCTTTGCGATCTGGTCCGGGCAGCTGGTGCTGCGGAAGCCGCACAGCGTGCCGTCCAGACGGGCAATGGCGTCCTCTGCCTTCATGCCGGTAAGCAGCTGGCAGATGCCCTTCAGGTTGCCATTGCAGCCGCCGACGACCTCGATGGAAGCAATGGTGTGGTCATCGTTCAGCACAAAGTTGGTCTGCTTGGAGCAGGTACCCTTGTTCGGGAAGGAAAATTCCTTGCTCATAGTCTTTACGTCCTCTCTCTTTTACGTTTTTTCGGCGATGGCGCGCAGCTGCGCTGCGGCTTCGGCCGGTGCGGTACAGGTGCCGATGGGGTGCGGGTGCTTGTGGTTGCGGCCATGGAAGTCCGTGCCCGCAGTCGCCACAAGACCGTACTGTTTGCACAGGGCAAGGCACTCGGCGCTGTCCTCCGCACTGTTGCTGGGGTGGTACACTTCTATGCCGTCCACTGCGCCCTCTGCCGCCAGCTCGCGCAGCAGGGGCATACTTTTATACACCGTGGGGTGGGCAAACACCACCGCGCCGCCGCTTGCCTTGGCGGTAGCCAGCACCTGCCGCACCGGCAGATACTCCGGCGAATGCAGCACGATGCCCCGGGGTTCCACCCGAACAGCTTGTGGTAGGTCTCGCCGTAGATGCTGCCATCGGTCAGGCCCAGCAGTTCCAGCGCCTGCATCAGCCCGCTTTTGAACAGCACCCCGCTGGCCTTTGTGGTCTCCCATGCAAGGTCGGTGGTAAACTGCGGGTACAGCTGTTCCAGCTCCTTTGCGCTCTGCAAAGCGCAGGCGTTGCGGCGCTCCTTCATGATGGCGCAGTGCTCCCGCAGCGCCGGGCAGTCCACGTCCGGGTAGTAGCACAGCAGGTGCACCCGGTGCTGGCGCTCAAAGTCGTAGCCGGTCAGCTCCACGGCGGGAATCAGCTCTACCCCGTCCTGCCCGGTGTAGGCATAGGCGTACTGGGCGCTGAGCAGGGTGTCGTGGTCCGAAAGGGCGATGGCGTGCAGCCCGGTGCGGGCGGCGATGGGTGCCAGCCGCTCAATGGGCACAGCACCGTCGGAGCAGGTGGAATGGATATGCAGGTCACAGGACATAGCGGGTTACTTCCTTAGTGCTTATAGAAATTGATCAGGCAGCCGTCGGCCAGGATCTGGCGCTCGTCGGTGGTGAGCGGAGCCATGTACAGGCCAAACTCCTTGGCGGTGTCGCCCAGCACATAGGCCTTGATGTTCTGCAGGTCGCCCTTGAGTGCCTCCCGCACATTGGGGATGAGCACATAATCCCCCAGACCAAAGGGGGTGGCACCTGCCAGCTGCAGGGGCAGCATGCCCCAGTTGATCAGGTTGGAGCGGTAACGCTTAGTAGCGTACTCGGTAACGATATTGGCACCGGCACCCAGCACACGCTGGCAGCTGGCGGCCTGCTCACGGGCAGAGCCGTCGCCGGGCTTGACCGCAAAGATGGTAGAGGCGATCTGGATATCGTTCCAGCTCAGCTTCTCGCAGCCGGGCACGGCGTGCACCTTTGCCAGCAGGGCGTCGTCTGCCGTACCGGCGCGGCGGGCAGCTTCCTCGGCCTGCACGGCCTTGGCACGGCCCACATACTCCGGGTCCTTGCGGCTGAGGGTGAACTCGGCCAGACCCAGAGGATTGGATCGGTAAGACGAAGTCTCACCGGAGGGGATCAGCTCGTCGGTGGTGGTGACGGGGTCGGTGATATAAGAAGCCACCTTCAGCAGCAGGTTATCGCCCAGCGGTGCAATTTCGGGCCAGTCCTTGATGTTGGGGCCAAACTTGAGCAGGGCATCGTAATCGCCCTTGCCAAAGCCCTGATAGACGCGGGTGTCGTAGCTGGAAGCATCGTACTGGTACTCCGGCACGGTGGGATCGTAATCAATGTCGGTGGCGGGGGTCAGGATGCCGCCGTTTGCGGTGGTGGCTGCAATGCTGCGGGCATCCATCAGTGCCACACCGGACAGCTGACCGCTGCCGGGCTTAGAGCCTTCGCGGCTGGGGAAGTTGCGGGTGGTATGACGGATGGACAGTGCGCCGTTGGCGGGCACATCGCCTGCGCCGAAGCAGGGGCCGCAGAAGGCGGTGCGGATGGTAGCGCCGCTGGCCATCAACTCGCCAATGACGCCGGTGCGCACCAGTTCCATCATGATGGGCTGGCTGCCGGGGTAAACGCTCAAGGCGTAGTCGCCGCAGCCGCCGGTATGACCCTTGAGGATGGAAGCAGCCTCGTAGATGCTGTCGTACAGACCGCCTGCGCAGCCTGCAATGACGCCCTGATCCACACGCAGCTTGCCGTTTTCGATCTTGCTGCACAGATCCAGCTGCACATCCTTGCGGCCGATCAGCTTCTGCACATCCTGCTCGCAGGCGTGGAGAATGTCCTCCAGATTTGCGTTCAGTTCCTCGATGGTAAAGGCATTGGAGGGGTGCATGGGCAGGGCGATCATGGGACGGATAGCAGAAAGCTCCACCTCCACCACGCCATCGTAGTAGGCAAGGTCTGCCGGTGCAAGCTTTTTGTAGTCCACTGCACGGCCGTGCACCGCCAGAAAACGCTGGTGACTTCGTCGGTCTCCCAGATGGAGGACAGACAGGTGGTCTCGGTGGTCATGGCATCAATGGCGTTGCGGGTATCCTGCCGCAGGGAAGCAATGCCGGGGCCCACGAACTCCATGACCTTGTTTTTTGACGTAGCCGCTCTTGAACAGCTTGCCCACAAGGGCAATGGCTACATCGTGGGGGGGCCGCAGCCAGCCGGCAGACTGCCGGTCAGGTAGATGGCCACCACACCCGGGCGGGCAACATCATAGGTGCGGCCCAGCAGCTGCTTTGCCAGCTCGCCGCCGCCTTCACCGATGGCCATGGTGCCCAGTGCGCCGTAGCGGGTGTGGGAGTCAGAGCCAAGGATCATTTTGCCGCAGCCCGCAAAGCGCTCGCGCATATACTGGTGGATGACTGCCATGTGCGGGGGCACAAAGATACCGCCGCCGTTTTTTTGGCAGCGGACAGGCCAAAGCGGTGGTCGTCCTCGTTGATGGTGCCGCCCACAGCGCAAAGGCTGTTGTGGCAGTTGGTGAGCACATACGGAATGGGGAATTTCTCCAGGCCGGACGCGCGGGCCGTCTGGATGATGCCCACAAAGGTGATGTCATGGCTGGCCATGGCGTCAAACTTGATCTTCAGGTTTTCGGCATCGCCGCTGGTGTTGTGTGCCTGCATAATATTGTAGGCCATAGTACCGGTCTTAGCCGCGGCAACGGCAGCGGCATCAAAGCCCTTTGCTGCCAGCGCAGCGGGTGCATTGCCATCTGCGGGCACCCACTCTCCGCGCGCATAGTACGCACCGCCAGTGCTGCATTTGATCATATCCAACATCTCGATTCGCCTCTCTTTTTGTATTTTCCCGCCCGCCGCAATTGCGGGCATTGCCCCGGCAGTGCGGCTATTCATCCCGAAAACAGCCGTCCCCTTAGCCTTCACCCCTTGGGGGGAAGCCATTAAGCAAACCAGCTTTTCAAAGACTTATAACCCCTGCCCTGTTACGGCAAAAAGCCGTATTTAATTTTTATTATAGCATGAAAGGGCGAAAAGAAAAAGCATTTTTTATGAACCCTTACTGCACCTTTGCGGCGGCTTCCTGCTGCTTTTTCCTTTTGCAGTCTGCGGAACACCACAAAATAGGCCGGGATCAGGAAGAAGCAGGCAAAGAGCCATGCCACCGGGCTTGCGATGCAGGCGGCAAAGTAGCCCCACAGCGGCACGAACCAGAAGCCCACCATGGCGCGGGCGATCATTTCAGCCACACCGGCAAACATGGCAAGGCCGGAGTGTCCCAGACCCTGAATGGTGTAGCGGTAGATGATAAGCACTGCCAGCGGGATGTAGAACACACTGTTCCAGAAGATGAAGTCCTGCGCATTGGCCATAATGGCGGTCTCGCCTGCGTCCAAAAACAGGCCGATCAGGGGCTTGTCCAGCACGCGCAGGATGAGGAAGGAGGCCACGCTGTACACGCAGCCGATGCCCAGTGCGGTGTTCACGCCGCGGTTCACGCGGCCCAGATCCTTCGCGCCCATATTCTGGCTGGTGTAGGTGGTCATGGCGGTGCCGATGCTCTCCAGCGGCACGCTGAGGAACTGCGCAGCCTTGCCGCCGGCGGTCTGCGCGGCTACGATATCGCTGCCCAGACCGTTCACCGCGCCCTGCAGCACCACGCTGCCGATGGCAGTAATACTGCACTGCAGACCCATGGGGGGCCCATGGCGCAAAGCTTTGCGCAGTGCGGAGCGCTGATGCGCCCTTCTTCCTTATTCCAGCGCAGTTCCGGGTAGTGGCGCATGATGTAAATAAGGCTGCCGATGCCTGCCACAGCCTGACTGAACACGGTGGCAAAAGCCGCGCCGAACACGCCCATGTTGAACAGGATGATGCAGGCAAGGTCCAGCCCGATGTTCAGCACGCTGGCCACCAGCAGGAAATACAGCGGGCGCTTGCTGTCGCCCAGTGCACGCATCAGGGCGCTGGTCACATTATAAAAGCAGCGTGAAGGGGATGCCTGCAAAAATGGTGCGGATATAGATATCCGCAAGGTCGATGATATCGGCCGGGGTGTTCGTCCACACCAGCACCAGATGGGTCATTGCCACCGTAACGATGGTAAGCACCGTGGCAAAGGCGATGGACAGCCACACGGTATTGGCGGTGTAGCGGCGCATCTCGTGGTGGTCGTGGGCACCGAAGGTCCATGAGATGGGGATGGAAAAGCCACAGGCAATGCCGTTGACAAAGCCCAGCACCAGATAGTTCAAACCGCCCACACTGCCTACCGCCGCCAGTGCTTCCACGCCCACGAACCGCCCCACGATGATGGTATCGGCCAGATTGTAGAACTGCTGGAACAGGCTGCCCAGCATCAGCGGCACAGCAAAGGCAAGCAGCAGCTTCAGCGGACTGCCCTGCGTCATATCTTTGGTCATGGAAATATACCTCCTGCCCACACAAAAAAGATGGATGTTCGCATTTTTGCCGTGAAAAACGCCCTGCCGGAAAAGCGGCAGGACGTTGTAAGGATTCATGAGTGGTATTATAGCGGAGCAGCGCCGGTTTTACAAGGCTTGGTTTGCATCAACATTTCCATTTTTTTTGCCCAAAGAATTGGTGATTTTGCTCATTCCGCGTAGTGCGCAAGGAACTGTTTGGTGCGCTGTTCCCGCGGGTGGTCGATCAGCTGCTTTGCAGGGCCTTCTTCCACCACCACACCGCCGTCCATGAACAGGATGCGGTCGGCCACGTCCCGGGCAAAGTGCATCTCGTGGGTGACGATGATCATGGTGGTCTTGTGCTCGGCCAGGTCGCGCAGGACGCGCAGCACCTCGCCGGTCAGCTCCGGGTCCAGGGCCCTGGTCGGCTCGTCAAAGCAGAGAATATCCGGGTGCAGAGCCAGTGCGCGGGCAATGGCCACGCGCTGCTGCTGACCGCCGGAAAGCTGGTGCGGGTAGTGGCCTGCCCGGGCAGAAAGGCCCATCTGGGCCAGAAGTTCCTGTGCCTGCTGTTCCAGCTGGGCGTGGATGGCCTTTTTGTTGGCCTGGTAGTCCGGGCGCTCCTTCGCCAGCAGCTCGCTTGCCAGCATGACGTTCTGCCGGGCCGTATACTGCGGGAACAGATTGAAATTCTGGAACACAAGGCCGAAGTGCAGCCGCTTTTTGCGGATCTCGCTCTCCCGCTGGGTGGCGGGGTCGGCGGCGTCCCACATGGTCTCGCCGTTCACCTTGATGACACCGGTGTCCGGCCGCTCCAGAAAGTTCAGGCAGCGCAGCAGCGTGGTCTTGCCGGTGCCGGACGAACCGATGATGGCGAGCGCCTCGCCCTGCTCTAAGGTAAGAGAAATGTCCTTTAAGACCTTTGTATCTCCGAAATTTTTGCCAATGCCGGAGGCCTCCAGTAATGCCATATTCTTAAAAAACCTCCTCAGCAGCGGAAATAATCCAGTTTCTTTTCGGCCCAGTTGAACAGCAGGGTGAGTGCGCCCACGAACACCAGGAAGAAGATCGCCGTGGAGAACAGCGGCCAGATCAGGCCCTTTGCGCTGTACTCCTTGGCCATCATGATGATCTCCTTGTTGGCGATGGTGTTGGCCAGCGAGGTGTCCTTGACCAGGGTGATGATCTCGTTGCCCATGGGCGGCAGGATGCGCTTGATCACCTGCAAAAGCGTGACCTTGAAAAAAGATCTGCGTGCGGGTCATGCCCAGCACCTGCCCGGCTTCGGTCTGCCCTTTGGGCACGGCCTCGATGCCGCCGCGGTAGATCTCGGAAAAATAGCAGGCGTAGTTGATGGCAAAGGCTACCACCGCCGCCACCATGCGCCCGCCGGAGCCGGAGGGCCACGGGTTCGCCATGCCCAGCAGGCCGGGGCCCAGATAAATGACGATGATCTGCAGCATGAGCGGCGTGCCGCGGATGACCCACACAAAGGTCTTGACCGCGCCGGACAGCAGCCTGCAGCGGCTCATGGAGCCAAAGGCCACCACCAGCCCCAGCGGCAGCGCAAACAGCAGTGTAAGGGCAAACAGCTCACAGTTGAGCAGGAACGCGCCGGAAAGGCGCCCAAGGATCACAGACACAAAAACACACCCATCTATCGTTTTGTTTTACGCCCGGCTCAGTCGGCCAGCGCCAGCTCGTACTTCTCGGCCAGTGCCTGCATGGTGCCGTCAGCCTTCAGCTCGTCAAAGGCGGCGTCCACTGCGGCGGCGGCATCGCTGCCCTTGCGGAAGGCCACGCCGTACTCCTCGGCGTTCAGCTCGTCCACGATCTTCAGGCTTGCATAGTCGGTGCCTTCCCCGATCATGGCGTTGGCAAGGGTCAGATCCAGCACAGCGGCATCTGCCGTACCGGCGGCCACTTCCATCAGGCAGTCGGTCTGCACGCTCTTGGAGACGTAGTCGGCCTTTGGAAGGTTCTCGTCGCCCTGAATGGCGGCTTCACCGGCAGAACCGGCCTCGGCCACCACGGTCTTGCCGGCAAGATCGGCGGTGGAGGTGTAGGCGGTGCCGTCCTTCACCACCACGACCTGTGCGTTCTTGGCGTAGGCCTTGGTGGTGGCGGTGTTGGCCATGATGTCATCGGTCAGGGTCATACCGTTCCAGATGCAGTCGATGTTCTTGCTCTCCAACTCCAGCAGCTTGGCATCCCAGTTGATCTCCACAAACTTGGGCTCCACCCCCAGCTTTGCGCACACAGCAGTGGCAAGTTCGGTATCAAAGCCGGTAAAGTTGCCGTCGGCGTCGGTGTAGTTCATGGGCTCGTACACGGTATAGCCGATGACCATTTTGCCCTTTGCCCTTGATGTAGTCCAGATCGCTGCCCGCTGCGGAAGAAGTCGAACCGGCTGCGCTGCCGGAAGCAGATGCCGCAGCAGAGGTGGATGCACTGCCGCCGCAGGCTGCAAGGCTCAGTGCCAGAGCACCGGACAGAAATGCACTTTGCAATACGCTTGAGTTTCATATCTTTTTCCTCCCATGGGGGACGTTCTGCGTCCCGCTTCCCTCTCGATTTACCATTTTACCATGCTAAAGTGGTAAACTGTGGTTATAGAATAGCGCGTTTGTCGCCGTTTTGCAAGAGGAAACCTTTATTTTTTTGCACAATGCACTGCTTTGCCCCGCCTGTAAGCCCGCTTTTTGTGGGAAAGTGTGCACATACCCCCTTCCGGCTTTGCGCCTGAGGGGGGGTATCCATAAAAATCCCCCCGCACTTTTTGTGCAGAGGGACATCCTGTTTTTATGATTACTGCTCCGCCATGGCCTTCAGCGCCGCTTTTTGCAGGTCGGTAACTGAGATGGTGCACAGCGCCTTCAGGTCGGCATCCGTGCCGTCTGCGGAGAGCTTGCCGATCTCCACGGCGTTTTTGCCCTTCAGATAGCCGCACCAGCCTGCGCTGTGCTCGTACCATTCCTTGCCTAACGCGCTTGCGCTGCGCATTCCGTAACGGTCGCCCAGCTCGTTTTTGGTGTACACCGGCTCCCGCGGGCAGACACAGTACCATCCGCGCTGACGGAAAGCTCCGGCTCGGTCATATCGCCGATGGCGCTGGTCACCCGGGCGTTCTCGTCCATGGTCACCACCGCCAGCGTGATCTTAGCCTGCACCTGCGCGTCCTTGTCGTCTGTGCCCGCAAGCCCCTGTGGCATTTCGGCCACCTCTACACCCAGTTTGACCGTATCGCCCCGGGCAGCACCCAGCACCTGTGCATTCTCGCAGGCGCGGACAACAGCATCCCGGTAACGGTCCACCGCGATGGTGCAGCCGGAGAGAAGGTCTGCCTCCGTGGGCTTGCCGTCCGCATCCGTTTTCAGCTTCTTCACTTCGTCCGGAGTCTTGCCCTCAAGCCAGCTGCCAAAGGCATCTGCCTGCTCTGCCCAGCCCTTTTTTCAGACCGGACACCTCTGCCAGTGGGTAGTCTTTCCCTTTCTGGCGCTTGGTGCGGGTGTCGGTGGGGGTGGTCACCTTGCCGGTGCTGTCCGCACTGACTGAAAGCTCCAACTCGTCCAGTGTTACCCCGGCCAGCTTGCCGTCTGCATCCAGCAGCACGGCAGCCGCTACGGTGTGGATGTTGCCCGCACGGTCTGTGCCGGTCGTCTCGGTCAGGACCCCCAGCCCGGTGCGCCACGCCGCGCTTTGCGCCGCGCTGCTGCCCACAGAGGTGCTGCCGCTCACAGAACCGGAGCTGCTGCCGGAGTTTCCCCCGCCACAGCCGGTCAATGTCAGTGCTGCCGCCAGCGTGCAGCACAAAAACCAACGCGATGCCTGTTTCATATCGTCACATACGCTCCCTTTCCGTGCCTGCATTGCAGACGCAGGCTTTGGAGCTAGTGTACCCCGCCGCGCGGGTTTTATGAGCAAATGTTTACATCAGCGGGCTTAACAGCCGCAGCACGCTGTCCAGCACCGTACCCACCAGACCGGTGCGGCAGTCCGCGCACTGCACCTCCCGGCACTGGGGCAGGGGTGCGGCGCACATCGTCCCGCAGGGTCAGCACCTGGCTGTTTTGCAGCAGCAGCACCCCGCACTCGAAGTGCAGAAACATACTGCGGTAGTCCATATTGATGCTGCCCACCACCGCCGCGCGGTCATCGCTGACGCAGCACTTGGCGTGGAGAAAGCCCGGGGTGTACTCGTAGATACGCACCCCCCGCCCGCAGCAGGGGCAGATAGTAGGAGCGGCTCAGGCGGAACACCAGCTTCTTGTCCGGGATGCCCGGCAGCACCAGCCGCACATCCACCCCGCGCTTGGCGGCGTTGCGCAGCGCGTCCAGCATCTCCTCGCCGATGGCGAGATAGGGCGTATAAAAATAAACGTACTGCTGTGCTTTGTGCCAGAATATCCAGATAGACCGTTTCTGCCACCGGCTCTTCGTCCAGCGGGCTGTCTGCGTAGGGCTGTACTACTCCATCGCTGGCGGGCAGCACCGCAAGCTGCGGACGGAAGGTGCTGTAATCCTGCTCAAAGGGCCGGAAGGCGTTCCAGAAATCCAGAAACATTACGGTAAAGTTCCACACCGCAGTGCCCTCGATGCGCAGGCCCGCGTCCTTCCAGTAGCCGAAGCGGGTGATCGCGTTGATATATTCGTCTGCCAGATTGATGCCGCCGGTGTAGGCTACTTTGCCGTCTATCACCACGATCTTGCGGTGGTCGCGGTGGTTCATCACCAGCGAGAGCAGCGGCACCACCGGGTTGAAGGGGATGCACCGGATGTGCGCCCGCTCCATGCGCACCACAAAGTCGGTGGGCAGGCCCAGCAGGCTGCCAAAGTCGTCGTAGATCAGGCGCACGTCCACCCCCCCTGCGCCGCTTTGCGCCGCAGAATGTCCTCCACGCCCTGCCA
>VOFF01000089.1_pt1 | contig 96218 bp, 109 predicted proteins | sample 5384061 | NCBI WGS metagenome assembly VOFF01 (sample SAMN12384725, study PRJNA508395) | human gut metagenome | isolation source: healthy gut E | host: Homo sapiens | reverse complement strand
TGATATTTGCCCGGCAGTTATCTATCCGAGAATGAAAGTGATACCCGAACTTACGAGGAATGGATTTAAGGGGTTTACAAAGAGGGAAAGTTGTTGCATCATTGTGTATTCAAAGCAAACGCCTATTATAAGAGTAGAGGAAGATCTCGTTGATAATAAGCTCGGCAAACGGTGGATGGAAGGCGCATGGAAACGGTGGAGTTTTCACTTAGCAAGGATGGAGGTGTGCCAGTGTCGTGGAAAGAGTCTAGCAATTATCAACTATCGCCTTGACCGGATTCTGAATTTAATTTGCAGGGATAATATACAGATTGATAGGGGAAAGGATGGTAGTGTAATGAATAGCCACATCTAAATGTGTGGAGTTCCACAGGAAAGGCCTTAAAAAAGGAACAGATGCCACACGGGCCACCCAGATCATCGTTCCAATCCTTGTTTTCCGAAAGTTCGACGTTCTTCAGTTTCCGTACCTTGTTCTGATTGAAATCGACTTTCATAACGTTGACTGGATTAGTTGAATCTCATTTTATCTGAGCTTAGAATGCCTTGCACGGTAATTTGGCTGACAGGCTTTTCCGTGCTGTATTCCGCTTTATCGGTGAAACTCTCATCTACGGAAGCTGCGGAGGTACCGGTGCGTTCGTTCCTGAATCTCACGCCGTCAAGATTATATATATGCACACTGCCTTTGGGTGAGGAACCGGTTACGGCTACGGTGATGTGATACATGCCGGCTTTGTCTGTTTCCGATTGGATTTCCTCTTTGTTGCATGAAGCGGCCAATAAGCAGGCTGCCGCTAATAATGAATGAATTTTTCTCATGGTAGGATTCTTTTTTGTTGAATGTTATCGGATGATTTTTTGTTCTGTCTTCTTGTGTCCCGGTTGGCGGAACTGCTGACTTTTCTTTTAATTTGTCCTCTATCTTTTTTTGAGGATGGCGTGTTCCTTGTTGGTTATATCCAAAGAGAACTCTTCTTCGGGAAGTGGCGACAACACCCAGAAGATGTATTTGTTGTTCAGGAGTACCAACGGAGTCTGTGCGGATGATACGGCTCCGGCTGTCTGCTGTTGTGCACCCAGTTTCCAGGCGGTCAGCATGGAGGACATGTTCAATGCGATTTCAGGATCTTCCGACAGCCAGTGGAATACTAGGTTGCTGTCAGAAAGGGCAAGGGCTATCACATGGGGCAGCGTACAGATACCAAGCTTCCTTTCCTTGAAACATTTATAGGCGATTGAATAGACGTAGTTGATGGCATTGTTGGCCCAAAAGTCGGTCTTTTCCTTCCAGCTTGCTTCCAGATTCTTCATCAGTGTCATGATGATATTGCGGATGAATAGCGATTCGTTTCCCTTTGACATGTATTGCGGAGAAAGTACGTTCACCCTGACCGTGCGTGACATATCCACAAAGTTGATATAGGCGAAACGGGGTGTTTCCATCCCCTTGTTCCGGAAATGTTCGATGCTTCCGTATGCGATACGTGAGAGGATGGGTGACTTGTCCTTGGTGGGATCACCCTCCCAATCGTACACGAATCCGGCATAGTTGCGCTCGGCGCACTGGTAGATGATTCCCTTGATCCAGCTCTCTGATTTACCGCTTCCCGGACCGCCGTCGATATAGACATTCTGCTGCGGCTTATGGATGACCAGCGGCCCGGAGGCGGTTTCAAAGCGGAAGTAGAAAGCCGATTCTTCCCGGCTTAACCCGAAAATGCTATCATCGGATTGGGCATGACGCCGGATGAAATAAGGCAGAGTCTTGATGACAAGCAGCGTGTACGCTACGAATAGAATGGGAAATACAAATAGGTTATACCACGCTGATAACCGGCTGAATCCGACAACCAGCATGGATGCCGTAACCAGTGTCATACTGGTGTAAACCCATTTCTTGTTTTCGTCTTTCACTTTGCCAACCGGAAAGAGAAAAGCGAGGCCTCCGATCAGGATAACGTAGAGAAACCGGAATAGGATATCCTTCTCCATCAGCCTTTCCCACATGGCCGGATTACGTAGTGGAGCGTATAATCCCGTAACGATAGCCCACTGAAACAGTACGGCTGTCCCGATGAGCGTGGATAGCAGGATCAGGATGAATGACAGGTCTTTCTTCTCTCTTTCCATGGCCGTTGCTGTTATTGGGGTTGTCCGGATGCCGTTCCGTCACCGCTCTCTTTTTTCTCTGCCTTTCCCAGTAACTCAATGCGTGAGACGGTCAGGCTGACGGATGGGATGTGGCTACCGTCATCCTTCTGGAATACATCGGCATACACATCGCCGCAGACATATACCTGTGTCCCTTTTTTCAGATACTCAAAGACTTTACTCTCGTAATTCACGAAACAGCATACCCATAGGGTCTGTTCCTCGTTGTTCACGTTCTTGTACTTGGTGGATACATGGAAGTTGAATCCTTTTCCGTTCTTGTTCTGCCGGGCATCCGCACCGACATAACCGATAATTTGTCCTGTAAACATAATGATGGTTTTTAAAAGTTTATAATCCGAGCTGTGGCTCATTCATATTTTTCATGGCTGGCTCCGCTTCCATGGAAGGCAGCGAAATGCCGAAAGTGCTGTGTAGCGTTTCAAGGTTGTCGGCTGTAGGATGGTTTGCCGCAACACTTTCCAATAACCGTGATGAAGGGGTAAAACCTTCGTTTTTCATCTGCTCCAATACCGGACGGTTGTCTTGCAGGACGGCCTGCGTGAACCGTTCCTCCGGTGTGAGGTACTGTTCCATCCGTGCGGTATGTTCCTGAATCATATTGCTGGCTTTTCCTACATCGGCAAGGATGTTGTAGATGAATTTGGGACTTTCAAGGCTCCCAGCCAGTTTTTTAGATACATGGCATTCTCTTCCCGGATATGGGTGGATATTCCCAGGCTTTGCCCGACGGTAGCGGAGGTGAGTTCGGCAACCAGTTCCTCTTTGGCATATTGCTTGTCTCCGAAAATCACGCCTTTTTCCCGGTTCAGATGCTCAGGTTCTCCAGTCGAGTGCGCCATCTCATGCAGTAGTGTGGAGTAGAAATTCTCTCCGTCCTTAAACTGCCCCTTCAGGGGTACGACGATATGGTTATCTTCTCCCCTTGCATGGTAAGCACTATTTCCTTCCTTGGAATAAATGGGGCAGATCCATTGCTGTTCCCGTACCATCGCATCAATCAGAGGTACGGTGAGCATCCCTTGCTCGTCCTTGATGGCCGGTATCTTGAATTGCTCCTTCAATGCTTCCCATTTCTCCGGTTTCGTTTCCTGAAGATTGGTCTGCTGTACGTTGAACACATTGTATGTCTTCAGAAACGGCGTGACCTTATATTCCTGCTGCTCGTTTTTATCCAGGTTCTTATATACGTCGAAAGGTATTTTCTTTCCGTTCTTGTCTCTTACTGAGAAATTCCAGTAAATGACTGGGAATGACTTTTCTCCTTTCAGTATGTTAAGGCCGTTGTCTTTGGCTTGCATGAAGGTCATATAGACCGGCAGGCTGTACTGCTCTTTTTCCGAAAGTAGAAACAACATGAAGGAATTTACTCCGTTGTAGGTTCTTCCCTCGATATTTTGCGGAAGTCCCCCACCCTTTATCCCGAACCAAGGCTTTTGCCAGTTGTCTTCCACCTGCTTTATCTTTTCGATCATCAGTTCGGCGAAACGCTGTAATGCTTTATCACTTGCTGTATCCATGATTTATTGGTATAGATTTCTGTTCTCGTAATCAAGCAGCCATTCTCTGGCCGTTTGGTTGTTTGTCTCTTGCTGCTTGGCAGCCATCTCTTCTTGATAGGCTTGTGCAAGCTCTTCCTGTGCAAGTAGAAACTCTAAGTCACTGATTTCTCCTGCAATGTTTTTCTGTACTAATTCATCGTAATCCATAATTCCTGATTTTTTAGGTTATAAGTCATTGAAAGCCCGGTTGATGGTGCTGGCTATCGGACGGGCCATTTCCTTGCTGTTGTCGGGTTTGGGTGTGCTGGCCAGTTTGACATCTCCCAGTGTCTTTGTGCTGCCTTCCATCCCGAAAATCTTTTGTACGGCTATCAGTGTGTTGGCTTGCACACCCGTTTCACGCATCCGGGTAAGGTCTTCTTGAGTGAGCCGGTACCCTTCTTTCTGTATCTCTTGGATGACATGAAAGTTGTCGGTCTGTGCGGCATCCAACAGACGTGCGGCCTGCCTTTCATGTTCGCCCTGTTCTTCCGGCTTGGTGCCGAACAGCTGGATGACTTCATGGGTTTGCCTTTCATCCAGACCGTGTTCCTTACCGATTCCTTTGATAAACTCTTCACTGGGTTTATATCCTTCCTCTTTGAGCTTCCCGATTTTTTTTCAAAGTCATGTTTGCCCACCGCTTCCTTAAACTCGGCTTCCATATTGCGCCCCTCTTCGTGTTTTTGCTCTTTTGCAGCTTCTATGTTGGCCGCATGGGCTTCCAGTTTGGGGGTCATGGCCTTGATCAGCTCTTGTGCCTTGCCGGGAGTGATACTCTGTATGTTCTGTATCATGACTCCTTTCCTGTCATCCGTCAGTTGGATGTCGGCAATGAAGTAGCCTTCCGGACTGTGCAGCAGCTTGTTCTCCAGTGCATGGCCGTTGGCGAGCAGGTATTTGTCGGCTTTGGTTAACTTGTAGCCGCCATATTCGCTGGTCTGCCCGATGATGTCGGGAATCTTGATTTCCTGGTTGGTGCGCAGGATGACGGAGTTCAGATCCCGGTCAACTTGCAGCAGGATGTCCTTCTTATTTACGGTGATGGGTACGATGTCACCGGCAAGCAGCTGTTCTTTCTCTTTTTCTTGCCCAACTTCTTTCTTCCCAGCACCTTGTCCGGTATAACCAACGCCTCTTTGCGGTAGAATACGGAGATTCCGTCATCGTTGAAACGGAGCTTCCCCGGTTTGCCGTGTATCTCCATCAAATCAGACATGACACCCTTTTCCAGCTTGGTGCCTTTCCCGTCGAGGATGTTCCCTTGCTTGTAGGCGTATTCATAGAGCGACTGTCCGGTGTAGCATACCTTCAGGCGATGGTCGATGACGGTAAAGCCGTCCTTGTCATGTCCCTTCAGGTTCTCCCACCGCTTGATGCTGATGCCATCCTTCTCCAGCTCGGCGACATATTTAGGATCATTGGCACGTTCCTTGTCAAAAAGGGCGGATACACGTTCTTTTGATTGGTCACGAAGGCTTTCATCGTACTTTGCTCCGGCTTTTTCCCTGATTTCGCTTACGCTCATGCTCAGCTCTTCCCCGTCTTTGCGGAACCGGAAATATCCGTCCCGGTATTCGGTCTGATAGCCCAGTGATTCGGCGATGCCGCCGAACTGTCCCACGTTGTCGAACATATAGGTGTCTAATGCTTCTCTCAGTTTCATGGCTGTGGCTTGTATAAGGGTTCTGCGGAAAGGATGTATTCGTTCAACACGGCCAGCTTGATGTGCCGCCCGCCGTTTCGCTCGTAAATCTCGATCTCGAATACCTTATCATCGGGTATCGTGAATTTGTCGAAACCAAGTATCAGCCGGTTCCGGCTCTTGCCCTTGATTTTCGTATCAAAATCTTTCTGATAGATAGGTTCGATGGTCGTTTCTTGCTGGATGGCGTTCTTGCTCTTCTTTTGGTCACGCTGGAAACATTTGACAAACTCGATGTCGTAGTCGATGTATGATTTGTTTTTCAGGTCAAAGATGAAAAACATGAAGTCCTCATGCACATACAGATTGGCCATTGACAACTCAAACTTGTTCTCGATGACCCCCAGGCTGTAGATGTTGCGCTTCTTGGTGCGCAGCTCTTGGATGCATCTTTCCATCCTCGCTGTTCACATCCACATGGGCGGTATATTTGCGCTGGTCATCAAAATTGTAGGTGAATACGGAGGTATTGCCCCGTTTGATGGTGATGTGGTAAGTGTTCATGGCCTTATCCACCACAAACAGGTTGGAATATGCCACGGCATCTTTGGCGGTTGATACTTTCAACTGGTTGTTGTAGGCGGCCAGAGTGAAGGACACCTCGTTGCCGGGCGTTCCGTAAGCGATGTCCTCCGGAAAGAAGAACTCGGCCAGATGGAGGTCGCTGACTTCTGCCTGATAGTCATGGTGCTGCCATTTCCCGTTGTCCTCGTAAATGTTCGGGTACGAATCCGTGCCGCCTTCGGGAAGGTAGCGGATGTGATAGGTGTAAACGCTTCCGTCGATGCAGACTACGGTCAGGTTGGTCTCTTCGGTGAATCCTTCCGCTTGCGCCGAGAGCCTGACGATATGGGGCGCCTCTTCTACCCGGCTGGCCATGACAAGCTCCTGTTCGCCGATGGCGATATCAGATACTTGCACAGGAAATACCAGGTGTTTCACACAGTCGAAAGAGATAAAGATGTCTTTTTGGCTGATGGCTTGTTTCCGGGGAGTGCCGTTTTCCTGAGCGAAGAGCGGCAGACTGCACACAAAGCAGTAAAAACAGTAGATAAATATATTTCTTCATGTTGTCGATATGTTAAACGGTTCTTGAAAAAAAGGCGGTGAATACGGTAATGCCCCATAGAAGAAGCAGGGTAATGCCGAAAGAAACGGTCAGCGGACGGATTTCTTTAAAGGCTCGTCCGTTCCGGCGTGATACGTAGATCCGATAGCCGAAAAAGACCGCTGACAGCGCAAGCAGGTAATTGAGAATGTCTATCATAATTTGTCTATCAATGTTTGAAGGGGATGATTTTTCTTGTTCGTTTTCTCTTGTTCCATTTGCTCATAGAGCTTCTGTAACTCCGCTTGCACGGCTTGCCTACGCAACTTCGATTCCTGACTCTCTTCTTGGATATACATTTCGTAGTTGGACTTGAGATGTACCTTCACTTGTGAGAGGCTCATGTTCAAGATTTGCTTGGCTACCTGGGTGGTGGCGTTGACTACGCTGGTCACTTCGCTGGCCATCGTGCCGATGGAAGAGAGCGGCATGTCAATGTTCTGTACAAGACCTTGTTCCATACGCTTGGCTGCACTGGCTTTCAGGTTATTGGGCAGGTTCAAACCTTCCATGGCATCATTGTCGAAGACAACCACCGATACGGGATTGAGGTTGTCTCCTACCTTCAGGTTGCTGACTACCACATCGAGGCGGTTGGCTCCCAAAGTGGCGATACCGTAAAACAGCGTGTTGGCCGGTATCTTCATGCCGGATAGGGTTACGTCCTGAAGCAACCGCATCCGTACCGTACTGCCCGTGACTACGGTCTGGTCGCCGTGGATGCAAGCCCTGAAGAGGTTGCTGTTTCCCGGTGCGGAGGTCGGTTGGCGGCGTACCCGCTTGCCGTTTTCGGCATGGTAGATCGGGCCTTTTTGCATCAGGCTGTCGGCGGATGGATGGCCGGAAGGGTTGGCAGCGGCTTTCTCCGTTTTTCCCTCTTGGTCATAATTGACAATCCGTTCATACATGCGCTTGCGGTATTTGTCGGATTCTTCCAGTTCCTTGCGGATGCGTGAGTTCTTCTTGGCTTCCCGGATAATCTCGTTGAGCGCCTGCTCGTCCTCCAGTCCGTCCAGTTGGCTTTCCAGCTGATGAGAGAAGCGTCCGTTCCGGCCACCTCCGTATTCTGCCATGACTTCGCTGTACGGATCGTTCTGCATACGGCGGATGCGCTCCAGTGTGGCACGGTCATACCGCTCCTGCTGGTTTTGCAGCTCGAAGTAAAAATCAGATCCTTTGACCTGAGACTCTTTCAGGATGCGTGCCTTCTCCTGCTCTTCCAGTTTGTCCTGCTTATAGGCTTCCATCTTGTCGTTCACCTTGTCGGCCATTTCCGACTGTGGTTCCAAAAGGCTTGCGAGGCGGCCTGTCTGTCACTCCCTGACGGCACGTTCCCGTCCTCACGGATGAAGAATACATAAAGGAAGAGGATGCCCAGGATTACCGGGATGGCCATCAACAGCTTGTTCTTGTCTTTGATAAGTTTATTCGGTTCCATGGTCGGTTGGTTTAGAGGTTTCTGACTGGTTTTCATTCTTGCCCGGAGAAGCTGCCTGCGATGTGTTGGTGCCGTTGCTTTCCACGGGTCCGGAATAGCGGACAATCCAATCTTCTATCTTGGCTCCGTGCGCATTTTCCTCGCTGCGGGACAGCATATCATAGATGGTGAACTCCGCTTCGATATTACGTGAGATGCTTCCCCGTGCCCGGTACCCGGTCTGCGTGAAGATTATCTTTCCGGAAACGGGTATCGTTTGTGTGTTAATCTCTACATCCTTGATGCGTACCCCGTAACGGATATTCTTTTGTATGAGTGAGTTCAGCATATTCACATCGTTGTACTCGTTCAACAGCTCCTTCCCCTTGTTGCCTATGAGGTTGAGCGCAAGCGAAATGTTCTTCTCGTAGCTGCTCTCGTCAAAGGCATACCAGTGGGTTACGAAGGTCTTTACATGGTTCATGTATTCGTATTGCCGCATATCGCTGGCAGACAGGCTGCTTGCCTCATAGACTTCTCCCTGCCTGTCGATGACGAGAGCCTGGCCGTATGCTTTTTCTATTTTGTTGATAAGGAAGATGATACTGCTGGCAAAAGCGATAGTCAGAATGATGCAGTACCCGGCTGAAAGCCGGATAGTCAGCTTGATCGCATCATCTGCTCCTTTGAATTTCATCAGATTCATAGTTCTATTTTTTATTGTTGTCGTTTATGAAACTTGCCCCGATAGAGGCGGCACCGCCTACGTTGGTCAGCTTGCCGCCTGCCGCTGCGCCTCCCATCAGGGCGATGGTGGCCGCCGTGGTGACGATTGACACGGTTTTCGAAATGATTTTCCCGGCATCGCTGTGTCCTACGATTTTGGAGGATAGCCAGAAACAGCTGCAATAAGCACCAATCAGGGCGAGATCCATTCCTAAATATTGTATCTGCTGCGTAGCTGCGTCCACCATGTCGGCACTTTCCGTATAGATGGCCTTGAAGGTCTGCCACATGATTTGGTTCAGAATATTGATGACGGTGAATACCATACAGGCGGAGCAGAGCGTACCGAACCAGATACTCAACTGTTTCTGAAAGACCGGCAACATGCTTACGGCAAAGACAAACGGGCCGAGAATGACCAGTAGCTTGACAATGACCACGCCGATACCCAAGATGACTACTTGTATGATTCCTACCAATAGGGCGGAAATGCCATGAAGCACAAGGGTGGCGAGGTTGGCGGGGTTGAGCAGCTGCACAATCTTCTCCACGCTGGAGCGTACACCGGTCATTTCGTCCTCTTCCATCTTTTTATCCAGTTCGTGCTGCATGGCGCCGGTGCTGTCTTCTCCGGCTGCTACCTCCGACTGGAGGCTGTGTTTGTCGTATTCGGCAATCATCTCTCCTTGTTCGATGGCTGATTGTGCCATGAACTGGGCAAATTCCTGCGCACGCTCGGAGGTCAGCGAGGTGGCTTCGTTGATTACTTCCATCGTGCCTACGATGGTTTGGGCGATGGGGGTGTATATTAGGCAGGCAGAAGAACAGTACCAGGCAACGGGCGATTTCCATCATGTCGGGAAATTTGTCCTCATTCGGGCTTAACAGCTGGCTGGCTCCGTGATAGAGATAGTTGTATGCTAGGTTGCAGATAAAGCAGATGACACCAACACCGAAGGCGATGACTGTCATTTGCGAAACGAGTTCCATCGTCAGACCGTCCGTGATCTGAAGTCCCCAGAGAAAATTATCTTGATTCATAACGCTTTAATTGGTGTGTCGTGTGAAAGCGGCCAACCGTCCCTGGTAATAGGTCTTCCGGTTATGCCCCTTCATGGATTTGTAAATGACCGTGGAACGCACGGATTCGTTAAACTCACGCATCTCTTCGGCGGCTTTTTCCACCGATTCCTTCACCTGCTCGATAAAGGACATGCGCCCTTCCGAGTTCATCGAGAAGTAACTGGTCACGGTGGCCACCTTGAACAGCAGGTCGGTACTCAGGCTCAGATTGACGGTCACACGCTGAAAGTTGAGAAATTTCAGGCAGTGGTAATTCGATCCTACGTTCAGGTAAAAGCTGTAGTCGCTGCTCAGGCAGGCTACGTCGTCCAGCAGGTCGGCAAGCTCTTTCAATGATTTGAGTTCCTTCAACTGGTCGATCTTTTGCAGGCCGAGCCGCAGTTCCTGGGCATCGATCATTTCATTGATTTGTGTAACCCATTTCTTGACATTGGCGATCCATTCCGTTGAGTTCAGCAGGGTGTGGCCGGGATCATGCACGACGAACTGGGCATGAACACTGCCGGTTCCCATCAGCCCTATCGAGGCGGCAAGTCCGAGTATGAGAATGATTCTTTTCATGACGGTTATTTGTTGGTGATGAATAATAGGGTGAATATGACACATACCAGCCAGGCTGTCAGATAGCTCTTGGCATTTTCCTTTCGTGGCGAGTGCCCATACCACGAAAATGAGCGCAACGCCCAAAAGTGCGGCGGCAATGCTTCCGGCAAGATTGTATGCGCTGCCGTTGAAGTCGGTTGACCAGCCTAGAAGGGCGGTCAGCCCTTGGGTGGCGTCATCCATACTTTTTCCTCCTTTCCTCCAGATAGCGGTTGATGGCCGTATAGGTCGAGCCGCTTTCGTTGAACAACTGCTTCAGTCGTACTACTGTCGCCTGGCGCGAATCGAAGGCTACGGCGGCGAAGTCGGACACCTCGTTGCGGAAGATGAAGGCATCGTTCGACATCTTGATGAAAAACTCTCTCCAGCGTTCCGTGCGCTGCAACGATTCGATCATATAGGCCTCTTCGTCCGTGATGGAAAGCACGGCTTTCACTTCCGGCAGGTTCTGCCGGTGTTCTGAATGGTCGAGGATAATCTTGGTCGCGCAGTTGATGATGATGGAGTCCTTGATACTGGACGGCATGTTTTTCAAAAACAGGATGTTCTGTGCGGCCAGCGTGATGCTTCCCTCCTTTTTACGGAAGGTTCGGTACAGGTAGGCGATGAAGTCTCCGAATTTCTCGTCTTGCAGGAAGTCGAGTGCTTCGTCGATGATTAGCTCTTTGGCAAACCCCTGGCGTTTCTTGATTTTATCCACGATCATTTGCAGGGTGATGATGGCAACGAGTGGAAAGTACTCTTTCTTAGAGGCATCTTCCATATCGAAGGCTATCAGCCGGTCATGCACGATATCCACGTTCTCGGTAGCGTTCAGCAGGAATGACAGCTCTCCGTCCGTATAGGGTTCCAGTAAAAGCAACAGCTCCTCTATCTCGAATTTCTGTTTCTCAAACTCGGTCATCCGTTTGCTGAACACTTCCTTCAGATAAGCCCGGTAAGTTATCAGCGTCGGGAAGATACGCTCATGCTTCTCTCCTATTGAAGAATTGTTCACATAGTCGTAAAATCCGATGACGGATTTCCTGAGAATGGCGTTTTCGGCAGGCAGCATGGGTTCACGTACCTTCCAAATGTAGCTGATAATGGCGACGATGGTCTTTATCTGGTCATCGGCAGACTCGGCATCCGTGGTGTCGATGTACAGGTATTTGCCGTTCTTGTCACGGTCACACAAGAAGGGGTTGAACGCAAATTTCTTCTGCTCGGTAGAGTCGAAGTATTTGCCCCGGTTCAAGGCTATCATCGAGCGGTAAGAGCCGCCGATGTCAATGATCATCACATCCCGGCCCAGCTCATAGCTTTGCAGGATGTAATTGTTCAGCCAGAAAGATTTACCGGAACCGGACGGGCCGATAACGATGCGGTTCTTGTTGTTCAGCGCCGGATAATCCCAGAGGTTTATCTTGGCGGGAGTACCGAAACGGTCATGGTAGATATGCCCTTTCTCGTCCGAAAGGTACATCCCCTCTTTTTGCAGATAGCAGATGGCCTGCTTGGTCGTGTTGACGAAGCCCCGGTAATTGGCCCTGGCATTGCCGGGTATGTTGCAGAAGAACAGGTTGCACAGCTCGGCGTTCTCCACATAGCACGAACTTTGGTTCATAAAGCTGAAGCCTTGCTGTACCAGTGCGGTTTTCCGCATGAGCGAGGTGCGGTCTGTATCGTTCAGCACGACATTGAAGGCGGTATAGGCGGTCTGGTAGTCGAACTGGGTAATCTCATCGCAGAAGGCTGCCTGCTCGCGTTGCTTCTCTGCCGCCGGAGGGTAGAAGTTGGTGATGTAGTTCAGCGCGTCTTTCTCCGCACCGATGGCCGTTACGGTGGCATCTGGATCGGTTATCTCTATCACGATGTTTACGATGTGGTTGAACGGCAGGCCAAGTCCTACGGGGTACAGCATCGAGCATTTGCTCCGTATGCTGTCCGGTATCTCTATGTTTCCCCCCGTATGCCTTCGACTTGCCGGTGTGCGGCACGGCCAGTTCCTGAAGATGCTCGCCTTCGTTGGTCAGCGAAAGGATGGAAACGTGCTGCTGCCCTATTTTCATGCTTCCGCTTTCACTGACAGCCATAGGGTTGACGCTCTTCTGCGTGGCATCGTTTTCCGGTGTCTCGTAAGAGAGGTTGACGTAGTCGTAGATGGCGTTGTTCAGTTCCGTATCATCCATCTTGCGTATCTCAAACTGCTGGATGGACGACAAACCGTTCTCAAAGTTCATCAGAAAGGCTTCCATTTCTGTCAGCCGTTGCTGATATTCCTTATAAGGTTGCTTGAACGGGTAGTGCAGCTTTCGCATCAGCGAGGTGCCCGATGCGCTTTTGCGTATCTTACCGTTTCGGCTGCCGTTCGTGAACGTCACATACAGGTTGGTGTAACTGTTCAGTATCTCCTTGCCGTTGAAATGACGGTTGTTCTCCGCTATCAGGGCATTGGAAGAGTATTCTGCATGATGGTATCGCCCCGTATAGTAGAAATTCTGCTGATGGATGACCGTGCCTGCCGGAAGCAGCTTCAAAAGAGCCTCCAACCGCTCATGGATGTATTGCGCCTCGCTTTCCGACAAGGTGAACACTTCGGGCAGAAGCAGCCGGTAGCCGACGGTGATGTCACCGTTCCCGTTGATGACGGCGTTCTCCGTGATGGTCTGGATAGGCAAGACACTTTCCAGATCCACGGATTTGTCCTTCACCTCTATCTCTGTCTGCCGGATATACAGCAGAGCAATCAGCAGGCACAGCGCACAGATTAGCAGGGATATGAGTATGATGATTCCTATCATGGTTGCTGTTTTAGGATGAATTTGAAAATCTGCCGTTTGTCCGTTATCTGCCGGGGGGTGGCGTTCTTGATCCGGAGGCCGGTCAGGTAGTCCGGGTTACCGGCCTTGTGTTCCTTTTTTTCAAGGTTTGGAACAGCAGACCGGATAGAAACAGAATGGCGGAAATGACGATGATGAGTATCGGGTGCAGCTGCTTGAATATGCTCACGATGATGATGATGGCCGTCAGCAGCATGAAGATGGCGAACTGTCCCGATGACAGACCGAAGAACTTGATCGGCTTGTTGATTTTACGCATGGTTCTCATGGCTCTTCGTTTTTAGATAATCAGGAAGGCTACCATGATGACTACCACGGCGATGATCCAGCCGAGCAGGTATTCCTTGGCATGGGGATTGTTCGTGGCAAGCGAATAGATGACAAAGACCAGAGCGATGCCGAGTACCGCCGCCAAAATGTATTTGGCTACGTCCAGAATGGTGTCCGCACCCTCTTTGGCTTTGTCTGTCACTTCGGATAGGCTGTTAATCTTCAGGCCGCTTTGTGCCTCCGCCACTTGTGCCGTTCCCAACAGCGTGAAGAATATGAGAAAGGTGAAGATAACCTTTCCATAGCGGTTAATGACTTGGTTCGCTTTTTCTCTTACATTTTCGATTGCTTTCATTTTGTTCCTATTTTTTAATTAAACATGAATCGTTTTCAGTCTCTCCCATTGCACATCCTTATACTTGATGGATATGGGCTCTTCTTTCGGCTGTTCCGGCAGTGGTTTGCCTGAGTAGTAGTAGGCTCTTCCATGCAGGTACATATCGGCTATCTCGGCAGCCAATTCCTCTTCTTCCAGCTCAGGCTGAAATACCACGCAGATGACCGGACAGGCTCTCTCCTGCCCTTCCTTGCGCACCGCCTCCCTTATCGGCTTCTCTTTCTCCTTTCCGGAAGAAGTGCTTTCTTCTTTTTCCGAAAGTAAAAGTGAAGCGTGACACAGGCGAGTATGGCAACCAGTATCAAATCCACTACGTTCATAAGAGTTGCCAGATAATGAGCCAAGTGACCAATGCCGTGATATAGGTGATGATGGCCTCTTTGGTGCGCTCGTGGTTGCTTATCAGCTTTTTAAGTACCGCTAGTCCGGCACATAGAAAGCCTACCCCTATCAGCATGGCGCCTATTTCACGGTATAAGGAGATCAGGCCGGATACATTTGTATCGGCTAACAATATGATAATAAGCATGGTGATATGATTTGTCGGTTAGTAGAGCAGTATCTTTATTCCTACGTTCCAGACAGTGTTCCACTTGTCAATGGATAGGGGATTCCAATGTTGTTGTATGCGGGCAAGCAATGCCGTTCGGGGCAGGATGAATACTTCCAGTTCCGTTTCCAGTTTCGGGCCGATGATGAAGTTGTATTCCTTATCGGGGTGGCGGACGTATTCTGTACCGATGAATCCTCCCAGACCGATGCTCCAGTAAACGGATTTCAGGTTGCAGGCCAGGGTTCTGTAATAACCGCCGTCCACATAAAAGTCCTTACCCTTGTCATGTATCGTTTCGGGAATCGTTTCTTCCGGGTTCAAGGTAGAGACTTGCGGTAGGTTGGGTGTATATTCGTAAGGTTTCTCAAAATAGCTAAGCCCGGCTTTCCAATAGCTTGTCCGGTTGATGTATCTGGAAAAGGACAGGTTGTAATAGTTGCCTGCATTACCGAACAGGTTAGTGCCGTAGTTCAATTCAAGTGCCGGGATGTTCTCATAATGGCGTTGTGAAAAAGCGCTTACGGTGCATAACAGCAGGCTAAGGCTGATAGCAGTCAGTCTGATGTGTTCCATGGGAATTACTCTTTAGGTTATTAATGTTATATATTTTTCTATTTGTCTCATACGGTGTTTCCAATTTACGCGGATTCCTGTGGGCAGAACCGAATCAAGGTGCTTATCGCGTTGTTTTCGCTCCAAACATATAGATTATATACGGGAGGACAAATTTTATGAAGGGCTTTTAAAGGGCCTTTCGTGTTTATTTAATGTGCATTAAAAAATACATGTGCCGTAAACCGGCAGGTGTGGAATAATTCTACAGAAAAAAGCCGGATAGGATTAGTTGTGTAAAACTGTCCTACCTGGCTTATAGGGTTTGGTTTATATGCGCTTTCGGATGTTGCTCAATGCTTGTGGCGTGATGCCGATATAACTTGCTATGTCTTTTAAGGGTATTGAACGTAACAGCCATTTTTCATTGGCCAAAAGCGCTTTGTAACGCGCTTCGGCATCCAGTGTGTAAAACTCCTCTTCCCTTATTATTTTGCGGTTGATGGATCTTACCAAATGTATTCTGGCCAGCTTGTTGAAATTGATGGATAACTCATATAGCTGATGAAGGTCTTTTTTGGGCAATCTCCAGATCTTGCATGGCTCCAATGCCTTGATATTGTAGTGGGCATGGTGTTCTTCATGTGAAAGGAAAAAATTGATGAACTCTTTGGCTTGGATAAACCGTGCTGAAATCTCTCTATTCTCTTTGTCCGGAAACCATAACCGGACGATGCCGGATTCCAGATAATAGAGGTAGCATACTTCCTCGCCCCTGGTGACGAGGTGTTCTCCCTTCTTGATATGGATAAGCTCGAAATGAGCATCAAGATACGCCTTTTCTTCGTCTGTCATCCGCACGTGAAGATGGGTGCCCATTACCATGAGCGTCTCATCTATCAGGGTGGCAATTGTTTGAACCATTGAATTTGTTTTATGTTTATATAAGGGTACGGAAACGTACCCTCTAACATGGACGTGGCGTTCCAACAACAAAGGCACGCCCCGTACCAGTTTCATACTGGTACAGGCATGCGCCTGTTGTTGTTAATTCCTTAACGATAGATGCCACTCTTTTGTTAGACAGACGGACGTATGTAAAGCGGACTGCCAATTTCCTGACAATCCGCTGCAAAGATACTATTTTATGATTTTTGTTCCAACTTTTAGGGATTTAAGTTGACGGCAAGGTCTTCTGGGCGAATGCCCACTACCTTTATATAGGTATCCCGGTAGATGTTCTCCTTAATCTCCTTGTCCTCTTCAGAATAAAGCCATGCGGTAAATTCATGGTAGTATTCGCCGGTGCCGAATTTGAAGAAATCCTTATATTGATAATGCCTGCTCACGGGAATGCCTTTCTTGTTTAACAAGAAGGATGATTTGAGCGCATCGTGATATTGCGAGGTCAGTATCGCCTTTATCTTTTCATCGAAATATTCCAATGTTTCCTGGTCAAAGAAAAACTGTACGGTATAAGGCCACCTCTCCCCTTTTCCTTTGATGTACTGGTATTGGAATTTGGTTCTCTCCAGCTTTTTGTTGATACCGTTTAAGATGCTAGTCACCTTCTTCTTCCGGTCATGGTTGTCCTTTACCGTTACATCAAATTCCTTGGCAAGCTGATCTACCGTAACGGTGAAATAAGGTGCTTGTCCTTGGTCAATCTTATACTTGATCAAGTAAATCATTTTCGCTAGGTTCAGATAAAACTTGCGGTAGCCTTTGCGGTTTGGCAGGTTACGGTAGTCTTTCAGTTCCAGCAGATTGTATTCGGTAAGCAAAGTATTCATCAGATCTTTGCTCAGATGCACGTTGTAATTCCGCTTGGTGCGCTTTTTCGTGCCGAAGTCATCCTTTATCTCAAAGCGATCCAGTATTTGAATGAACTTATATTGCGTCTTGCCGTTCATGGCGTATGCTACACTGAGGTTGGATGTCCCTAAACGGTATAACGCCGCTTCAAAGGTGTTCTCTATCGGATGCTCTATCTTTTGCCCGTTCTGTTCGGTGATATATACCGGACGTTGGTTGCTGAACAGGAAGTCAAGCTGCTTCTCGGTCAGTTTTCGTTGCAACTTGGTTCGTTCATACCCCATGACCTCACAAAAATCGTTGATGGAGAACCAGCAGTCGCCGAACAGATCTTTCATTTGTGAAGATGCCACGTAAATGATAATGTCAGACATGACAGTGCCGCCTGCATCAAATAGAACTTCCAATACTTTCGTGTTGGAAGACTCGCTGAGAGTCCTGGGGACTCTGCTCAACTCTTTTTGTGTATTACTCTCCTTCATAGGCGGACACTTGTTGTTTACGTATGCAAAGATACGTTTTTTTACGGAGATAGTGAATCTAACTCCCTATAAATGAAGATTCCAAAGCATTTTTTCGTGCTGTTTCTTGATTTAGTTGTGTAAAAGTGTCCCGACTACGGCTGTTTCCGCTCCCCCAGTTGTGTAAAAGTGTCCCGAATGATCGGTTTAGCTGTGCAGAAGTGTCCCGGATTCCTGATTTAGTTGTGTAAAAGTGTCCTGAATGCAGATTCTAGTTGTGTAAAAGTGTCCCGAATGACCGATTTAGTTGTGCAGAAGTGTCCCGAATAGTCGGTTAGTTGTGCAGAAGTGTCCTGGTTGCGAGAAAATGCCATCAAGTGCTAACTTGCAATAATATAGTTAATTATACAGAAAACCTCCCTTATTAGTTGTGTAAAAGTGTCCCACAAATACTTAAATTCCTAAAAACCTAAATAAAACAAAGAAATGATTTTGTTACTGTATTCTTACTTTCGGAAAAAATTTTGAGGTGTAAACAAGTAGAAGTTTGAATTCTTTAACATATTGTCCAAGATAATAGGCAAAGGGATTTTTCCGCAGTTGTGTAAAAGTGTCCCGGTTCAATGCCGGCCTTCACTAAAACGGTGTGCAAAAATAACGCCTGCCCGACGGATGCAGTCGAACAGGCGTATATATATTTTTCCGAAAGTAGAATCAGATGCTCATATACTTCTTCAGTATCGCTTGAATCTCCTTGTTATGGCTGGTCAATATGTCTTCAAGAATGTTGTTTGCGATGTTGTGCATTCCTAATCCAGTGGCCATAGCAATCTGCTTCAGCTTTCTGTGGGTTTCGCTGGATATCCGGATTACTTCGGTGTTCTTTAATTTTCGCTCTTCCAGATATTCCGAGAATTTTTTTCCGCAGACTTTGCTTTCTTCTGTTTTTGGAGAAGACTGCACGGAAGGTTTGGATTCCGGCTTTTCCATTTGTTCCGGCTGAGGTTCTTGGACGGTTTCTGTGACCGGAGCCGATTCTTTCACCTCTTCATGGATGGGTTGCTCAATCGCAGGTTGGGGGATAGTGCTTTCCGCAACACTTCCGATCTGCTGGATTTCCTGCTCTTTCTTACTGGCGCTTTGCAGCAAGAGTTTTCTCATGGCGGCTGATGATGTCCTTTCTTTGTTGGTTGCCATAGCTTTATTCTCCTATATGGTTACAGATTAATTCCAATACCTCTTCACAGAACGCATCACAGGGATGATGGTACGCTTTACTCAGCGTACTTAAATTGCGTTGATAGTCAACCCTTGAATCCTTGATGTAGTTTTGCATCAACTCGAAAGGCAAGGTTTTTTTATTTTTCAAAATTTCTTTGAACTCCAGCACATTCGGAAGAACACGGTTCATAACACCACGCACGGTAGTCTTTTTACCTATCTTTCGACGGCTTTCAATAATCCCTTCATAGATGTTATAGTAAAAGGTCAATGTAGGTCTTAAATCGGTCTGGTTCGGTTCGAAGGGAATGATGATCACGTCAACGAAGTGCAGCGTTTCAACTACACCGTTTTGTTTCAGGTTACCCGGAAAATCGACAAGTATAATGTCGTAATTGTCCTGAAGGAAATCCAGTTGGTTGATGAACTCTGAGGAAGAGATATTGATAACCTCATATTCTTCTTCCTTTTTCATGATTCCGTCCTCGGCTTCGTCCTCACGTAATTTTCCGATAGTGTTCTGCATGTCGTCGATATCCACCACGGCAATGGATAAGCCACCCTCTTCGTTTGACTGCGAATGAATATAACCTGCAAACAAAGCTGTCAGCGTAGACTTCCCTACCCCGCCCTTGGGATTCTCAAAAGCTACGACTACTCCTGGTAATATTTGTCCCATAATGTACGTTTTTAAGTATGTGCGCAAATATATAAATAATAAATTAAATAATTGCATACTTTTATAATTAATTTATTACACACTTATTTACTTAATTATACAAGTAATTACATATATAAATATGAATATAATTATGTATGTACTTAATCTTATAATTAAGTATGTATGTTCATACTTTGTAATAATGTAATTAGTAATTATGTATTTTGTAACCAATGGCTTTTCGTTTGCCTGTTACAATGTTCGTAGTTACTTTGTAACAAAGTGCGCGGTTAATCTGGATTAAGAAATCAAGACTTTTGTCTGGTTTTGTTTCACAGCTGAGTATTATTGTATATCTTTGCTAATGCAAGGTATGTTTTTGTGGGTACAAAAACCCTTGCGACAGCCGAGCTGCCGACCAATGTTCGTTACACTCACATACTCTGTATATATGAAAGAGAATCGAGATATAAGTATAAAGATCCGCTTGACGGAAGCCGAGAAAGAACAGCTTCTTCAACGTTCAAAGGAAGAGGGAAAATCCCTTTCTTCCTTTATCAGAGAGTCTGCCTTGAAAGGCAGAAGCATATCGAAAACCGATGTGCAAATGATATATGAACTTCGTAAAATAGGAGCCAATATCAACCAGCTTACCAAACATATCAATACGCTTCCGTCCAATGAAAATATATTGTATTCATTGGATCGGATTAACCAATACCTTTCGGATGTAGAAACCATTAACCGGAAATTGTTATGATAGCCGAGATACAGCCTTCTTTCTCATCCCACCTGTCCATGAGCCGGAAAATCGAATACCAGCTTTCCAAGGTCAAGGAAGGAAACGGAAAAGTGCTTTGCACCTCCACCGGTGACGAACTGGCCGCCATGCCAGCCTACATGAAACTTATCTCCCAGTTGAATGACCGGGTGAAACTACCTTATGCGGAATTTATTCTGAGCCTCTATCCGGGAGAAAGCCTTTCCGATGAACAGTGGCTTTCTCTTGCCGGGGAATATATCGAGAGGATGGGGTACGGAAAGTCCTGTTATGCAGTTGTCCTGAATACCGACAAGGCACACGGCCATGTGCATGTGCTGCTGACCACGATTGATGAAGAAGGCAAAAGCATTCCTTCCGGGAATAATTACAGCCGTTCCGAAAAGATCTCAAGGGAACTGGAGCAGAAGTATGGGTTATTGCCTTTGGAAAAGGAAGGTGTCAAGAGAACCACATTGGGAGAGTCGCAATACCGTAACTATTATTTTGATGCGGCCTTGCAAAAAGCCATGCGTAGTTATAATTATAAGGATAAGGTATCGGCTGTCCTGGAACAATCCGATACATACTGGTCTTTGGATAAACCCTTGCAAGAAATAAAACTGGCCAATGAAGAATGGCGTGTCCTGTTGGGTGATGAAAGCTATGACAACCTTTTCGCATTGCTGGAAAAAGGAGGCTTTTTCAAACCCTTGTTCAAGGACGAACTGTTACAGCTGCTTGATCGTATTTATTCTTTTTCTGAAAGTACATCCGATTTCCGAAGAAACCTGGAACAAGAAGGGGATATATGCGCCTTGTCACCAAGAATGACAAATCCTATTATGTCTATGGCATTAAGGATTCTGGATTTTATCTGAAGGACGTTTCGCTTCCTCAGAAATATCGCTTCGGTAATATCCGTTTTGATGGCCATGGCATGAGTGCCGATGAACAGAAGCATTATCTCTATGACCACGTGTTTAAGGCTTTGAACTCTTCTTCCGGATATGAGGATTTCAAGAAGAACTTGGCGGAAGAATCGATTCGGGTGACGGAGCATGTAAACGGCAAAGGCGCATATGGGATTTCTTTCTATATGGAAAACGTGGAAGATCCTCATATCTTCAAGGGTGCGGAACTTTCTCGCCAGCTTACTTATCGGAATATCCAGAGGCATTTCGATGGTGTGGCTATCGGTTTCTCACCGCATATTGATAGGGTAGGGGAGTTCCGTGAGCGGGTGGATCGTGAGGCTTTCTATATGCAGGGTGGGGGAGTTATGGCCATTCCGGAGCTTGACATTACTGGCAGCGGGAAGAAGTCGCAAGAGGATGATCTCATACCGTCCAAAAAGAAACGGAAACGCAAGAGTGGTCCCGATTTCTCATTATGATGAATACTAACTTAATACATTTGCTTTATGAATTATCAGACCGTTTTACAGAATTATCATCCCACTGAACAGGGGGATTTCATGTTGAGATATGAGATAGGTGGCCGGGGATATGTCGTTTACTCACCGGAGAAAGATGCGTTGTCTTGTATCGAATTACATGGCTTTTCCGAGCTTACTTCTTGGCAATTGGCTTTTGTCCTTTCATTGGATATGCAGCAGATGAAAGAACAGGATGAGTTTTCTCTTTCCGTATGTTGCAAGCGGGAAAAGCTCTTGTCATATCTCTTTGATGTAGAGGAAAGCGAAACAACTTTGAAGACAAAACATGTGTCCGGGTGGCAAGGCTATCTGATGATGGATATACACAAACCTGATAAGGTACGGAACGTGTTCCAGTTTCATCCGGAAACGAAAGAAGTCCGTTTGGTCTTTGACAACCGTTTATGTGTCGCTTTCCTTCGTGAGAAAGAAAAAGGAAAGCTCATCCATCTCTGTTGGAGTCCTTCTCTCTTTGCTGCCATCGATAAGGGAGGAGAGCGTACCGCACCGGCTTATCTGTTGGCTTCTGATGCTGCCTTGTTGCATGGGTATGCCATGAAGCAGATTGCGGAATGCTTTGCTGGTACACCGGTTGAAGAACAGGTTATCGGCATTCATGTGGGGGATAATGTCTATGAAGCCTTGTCTTTCGTGTGTTATTATGCCCGTAACACACAGAATGAATACATGGTTATCCCGGAGAGAAAAGATGGGATGGTGATTCTTGAAACCCCGAAATGGAATCCGATACGGCAGGCCAACTTCGTGGCTTCACTGAACAAGATGGCGGTTGACCAGGCGAAGAAACGCTATCCGGAAATGGAGGTTCCAAATGAACGGCCATTCACATGTCTCTCTTTTTCCCGGAAGTCTTTCGTCTATTTCCCGGATCTGAAGGTGTATCAGGAGGTGTTCTTGAAGATGTATTTGGGATTGGTGAGGTTACAGGAGGTGCATTTGCTGGGGTAAGGAACAATTGCAGTGCTGCTTATAATATAGTGGCACTACTATTGTTAGAGTACTTCTATCATTCCTTTGGTTACGGCATCGGCCAGTAGTCTTTTTACAATCCTGCCACTGGGAGGATTGGTTATCCCAAGCGTTATCTCAACCCTGTTTGATAGAGGATGATAGTGCAGGTATTGGAGGATTTCATCTTCAATAGTCATGTTATAATTCTTTTATCGGGACAATTTTGCCTGATATTTATGCTTTTGTTTATTGTTCTGTCCCGATAGAGATTATTTTGGATGGACAAAGAAACGCTATCCGGAAATGGAGGTTCCGAATGAACGGCCATTCACGTGCCTTTCTTTTGCCGGAAGTCTTTCGTCTATTTCCCGAGTCTGAAGGTGTATCTGGAGGTGTTTTTGAAGATGTATTGGGAATTGGCGCATTTGTTGGAATAAGGAAAAGGGTGCATCTAATGCCCAATTTGAAAGGATCACCTGCTACGGATAACTGTAACAGGGATATTATCCTTAAAAAAGTGAGTTAGATACACCCTTTTAAAGTGCTTCTGTTATTTCTTTGTTTACGGTGTTGGGGAATAATCTTTTTATTACTCAGTTATAGGGAAAATAGGTCTGATATTTATGTTTGGATTATATACTTTGAGGATAAGTGAAGAAAGATATCTGAAGGTGGATTCTTTTATTTAGAGTTCCTTTTAGAATAAGATTTCGCCAAACAGAAATATATTTAGAATTGTTTCTCATAAACCTCAATGCTGCAACATTGAAGGCCAATCTGTAAGCTTGATATCTTATACATTTATTCTTATTTCCAACTTTTCATATAGCACAACCGCCTTTATCAGAGGCAGATTCTCCTTGTAGAACCACGGGAAATCAATACATCTGAAATCGATATGGCTCTCCTCTAGCAAATTGAAAAAACGGATATCGTTTATCATGTCTTTTATGGAAACGAATAGAAGTGGTATTTTCTTTCTTTTGCAAAAGAATAATGCCTTTTGCAGTTCTGCGTATGCGATGGTTTGTTCATCTTTGTAGGTTGAGTCATTTTTCTTGTCAAAAAAAGATAACAGGACTTTTAATGAATCATGCTGTTGGAGGTATTCTGCCAGCAGTTTCTGTGTTTCGGGAGAGTTGTTATCGCCATATAGTATTATATCATTGTATTGTTTCATATCAGGTATTTGTTCCGGTTGCACACTTCTTTTTTCCAAAGGTAACCTTGCATATTCTTTTATTAGATGTTGTTTCGTGACCTTCCGGGGATTCTCTACTGAGTAGAATGCATATTTGAATATAAATTGAATCCCTTTTTTCTGTACACATTCCTGTTCTGAGAAAAAAGAATTCAGACGTATTTTGGCCTCTTGAAGGAACTGTTTGGGGATATCTTCCTGATAGGTATTGGTTGTGTATTCAAGGACGGTCTTTTTCATGAAAAAAATCAATGGACAGATTCATTACCAGTATCTATGATAAGTTTTTCTAACCCGTCAATTTTTGCGTAATGCTGTTTCTACTATTTAGAATCCGGAAACGAAGCTCCTTTCGCGAGATTTATAGTCCGGTATATATACTTGCTTACCATATGAATAAGTGGTTTTTGAACATTCCACTGGCAAATTCATTCCGAATGCCTTCCACATTGAGTACAATCTTGGTCTTGTCCATAATAATCAATACTATAGATTATCATTTTTTTTCAATATGGATATTAGGTTATCTAATTGAGGTTCGATAACTGTCTTGTAAACCAACTTTATTCTTTTATCAGAGGCTTTAATAAATGATTCCATTTTTCGTCTTATGTCCTCATTTGTTATTCCCGTCAGATTTTTCAGATACCATAGAATGGCAAGCTGGTAATATACATTCTCCAGGTCCACGGAAAAATCGCAGCTCATACCACCAGGTACGTCCACAATTTCCGTGTTCAGTGATTTCTTTTTCTCGATGATTTCTTCAAGAGCCTTTATCTCTAATGGATTGAGTTGAGACCATTCTTCCGGCCAAATATCACTTGCTACAGTTTCTATTGAATCCCAATCTTTTCGTAAATTAAATTCTTTATTATCCATATTTTCGTTACATTAATTTTAGATAAAACATAAATCAATATAAAAGCGATTAGAGCCATAATCAGCATATACCATGATACATTCATCTCTTTTACGAAAGAGTAGCAAGCATATCCCGCTAACGCGAACAGGCTATAGTGGATGATTGACAACCATACGTTCATTGGTGAACTCTGTTGTATCAAGGCATTTTCAGATACGCTTCTTTGTAAATGTTCTATTTGTAATTCTTCTATTGCGTATGCCAACCCGTATCTTTTATCCTTAATGTTTTTACGTAATGTTTCAGTCCGTACTTTCAAAAGATATTTCGCCGATTCGGACATAGACTTCGCTCCGTATAGCGTATTTACCACTTCTAGCGCATGATTATTAGCAATAATTTCATTATATACTATAGGCCAGAACTGTAGTAATGCCAATACGGAAGCGAGTAGAATCGCAGAAATTTTCATCCAGGCAGGAATGTCCGATACCAAAACAAATAGAGGCAGAATAATAGCCGAACAATAAAATTGCCTCTTGAATGCCAGCATCAAATCATGGGATACACAATGTGCAAATTCATGTGCCAACAAGATTCTGTCTTTCATGGATTGCGGATAAAATGTCTTGGGAACGAATATGAAAGAAGATGCATTATAAAACGCAAAACTTTTGAATTGTCCGAACAATTTGTTTGCCCGGATAACAATTGTTCGCTTATCTCCTTGTCTGTTGCCCCATTGGAATAATTGGTATTTTCGCATTTCTATATCAATTTCTTTGATAATTTCATCTTCAATTATTTCCAAATCGGCACCTTGTTTTTTTAACTCATTCACCGCCTTATTTAAATCCATCAGTTGGCTTTTGAATACAGATTGAACGGAATATTGAAAAATTCCCCAATCTACTATTATGGCAAGAGGCAATAGATAAAGTGCCGTATAATTGAAAAAACATGTAATAAGACATAACACGGAACAACGGCACATCACCAATATGGTATTTAGTAAATCTAATATTCTAAATATGAAAAGATAGAGTACCATATTACATAGAAATTTTGTCCAATTAAAATATTTTGAAATTTATAAGTTCCAAAAAGCAAATTGGAATTCCAGATAATCTGTATTGTTTTAATAAATGATTTTACCATTTATAGTTAAACCGTTCGATATCCTCTTCGACAAGTAGATCGCCGGACTGCACCTCAATGAAGGTCAAATCGGAGATAGCCTTGACCGCATGTTTGGCACCTTTCCTGATCATAACCGTATCGCCTCGGCCAACAACCGATCGGACACCGTCGAGGAGCAGTTCTCCCTCGCCGTCGATGAAAGTCCATACCTCGTCGCGATGACGGTGCATCTGATAGCTGATACTCTTGCCTGCGTTGATTTTCAGCTGCTTGGTAAGGGATTTGCAGCCATCGGGGAACTCGGCGGTATTGACAACTTTGTATTCGCCCCAGCGGCGCTCCTCGAACATCGGTCGGCGTTGCAGACAATCGGCGTAGGTCTTGATGTTTTCGCTCTTGCTCTTGTCCGAGATCAGGATTCCGTCGTTCGATGCCGCGATAACTAAATTTCGGGCGCCGATGCACATGATCGGCAGTTCGAGCTCGTTGATGACGTGTGTATTCTCGGATTCATCGTCCATAACGACATTGCCGACAGTATGTTCCGACAGTTCATCAGTCAGCGTGTTCCACGTACCGAGGTCTTTCCACTCACCGGCAAAAGGGGCGACGGCGACCGACTGTGCCTTTTCGGCGACCTCGTAGTCGAAGCTGATCTTGGGAAACTCCCCGTAACGGGAACGGATCTCCGCAAATGTGTCGGCTTCAATGTACCGGGCTACGATATCCGTCATATATCCCAACCTGAAAGCGAATACGCCTCCGTTCCAGAAAGCACCCTCCGAAATAAGTTTCTCAGCAGTCATCATATCTGGTTTTTCCGTAAAGCGTGATACTTGAAATGTTCCTTTGTTTTGTACATCATTGGCTGGCACTACATATCCGTATTTTGCTGACGGATATGTGGGTTTAACTCCCATCAATACCAGTTCGGCTACATTGTTTTTCACTGCATCCGCTATCCTGCGAATCGTATCAAAATAACCAGCTTCAGTATAAGGGTCGCAAGGCATGATGATTACAATCTCATCGGTGGAACATTTTCGTTCGTAGGCCAAATACGAGCTTGCGAGAGCGATAGCTGGGAATGTATCGCGACGCTCCGGTTCCGTAACTACAGGAATCTCTTCTCCAAGCTGCAAACCATAATTTGTAAAAAATGCGTCCTTGATTTCCATTATTTGAACGTAGCTTTTATAATCATCCGGCTGAGTTCCTTTCAAATAGTTCTTGGTAGAAGCATGGAGAAAATATATTTTTTCTTCATTTCCAATAGAACTGGCATAATGAACCATTCTTTGAGGATTGATGTCACTCAATGAATTTCCAACAAACAGAGAAGTAAAATGACACAAGAAATGCAGTTGGGTAGCTGTTTGCCATGAATAGACATTGCGGACATTGTCGTAATACTCCTCCATCGAAAGAACGATTTCGTTACCATCACTGAGAAACGGTTCATTAAAGGGAGGCAGATAACCATGTATATGGTATATCGGCAGAATATTATCCGCTTGTTGGGAATTATTAAAATTCCCATATACTTCCTCTATTTGAACTCCGTTCCTCCATCGTTTGTTATTGGCTAAAATCTCCTTTTCCTTAGTTGAGAAAAACTGTTCCCTATTTTCATAAAGGATTTCAGCGGCCATGGTCAGGAATTTATCGTAGTTGTAAGTGACAATGGCAACAAGAGGCTCGTATAACAAAATGAACTTGGCAAGTTGGTATAACGAATTCAAGGGTGGATCACTTTCTTTGGTTCCCTTCCCATAGCTATAATATTCAAAAAAAGTGTCACGCATCTTATCTTTGTCACAGTATCGATACAATTGATGCCGGATGGTATGAATATAATTTTTACCCAAAATGGACTTGATAATGGAAGCTCGAACCAATGAGGTAAACTCTCCTTCAACAGTGCCATGCAATGTTTCCCAAAGGAGTTGTTCTTCTTCAGTCCTCTGACTAATTCTTTGAAGAACATAGCAAACTTTCTAAGCGTTCCCTCTCTTGGATCGTATATCTTTTCTCAGCAGTCAATATGGACAAGGCATCTTTTAGCATCATATTTAACAGTCCATTCCAACTAATGTCAATGTCGTTGTTACCACCCAAATTAATTCCGGCACCTACAAATAGGACAATTCTTTTTTTGTCTTTCATATCTTGCTGCAAGGCTTTGATATTCGCCTGATAAGTATCACGCTCAAATATCAAATGTTTGGATTTGTCAATCAATTGTTCCATACCCATTCAAAACCTTCAATATCTGTTCCTATTGGCATACCTACCATATGTACATCATGAAATACAATTCGGTAATTGCATTTACCGTAAGCACTCAATTTAGGACCATAAATTGAAATTCTACCTCCGTTGCGAGCTTAAATTTCAGACTTGTGCATAGCAACGAAGATAGAACTTTCAATCAGTAGCTAAATTTTGACTACTAATAAATTATTTATAAAGTCCTTTTTCTTTCATTTCAAAAATAGACTCTTCATATTTGTCCTTTTGCAACTCTTGTTTGTTTACCCAATCACAAAATTCTTTAATTCCGGCATCAAATGTCCATTTGGGCGCATATCCTAAAAGACGTTGTGCTAAGGAAATATCAGCATAATTATGACGTATATCTCCTAATCGAAAGTTTCCGGAAATGCGAATTGGAACTTGAATTCCATATTGTTTTATCAACGATTGGGCAACCGATAATACATCAATAGGAACTCCTGAGCCAACATTAAAAGCGTGTCCATTAGCTTCATCTTTTTCAATACCTAAAATAGTGGCATCAACGACATCCTCTATGTAGACAAAGTCGCGGCTCTCTTTCCCATCCTCAAAGATATTAATTTCATGCCCGTTTTTAATACGAGTGGAAAAGATAGAAAGAATACCTGTATAAGGATTAGATAAAGACTGACCAGGTCCATACACATTCTGGTATCGAAAAGAGACTGATTGCTTACCTATTTTAGAACAAATAAGATGGACTAATTGCCCCTGTACTTGTTTGGTTATCCCATATACTGAGGTTGGATGTATTAATGAATCTTCCGTCGTAGAAACTAACTGTAGTGAAGAACTATTAATACCGTTGACTTTTACTTCAAAGTCTCCATTGCTCATATCAACATCTGTACGCTCTCCTGGATAAAAGTATTGGTTTGATTCTTTACTATAATATCGACCTTCTCCATATATGGCTCTTGATTCTGCTACGATAACTTTTTTTATTGCATTTTTTTCGTTAGTCAGTATATCTAGCAAAAGAGCCGTTCCTCCGATATTGGTATCAACGTACTTTTTGATTTCATACATGGACTGTCCTGTACCGGTTTCTGCGGCCAAATGAACAACACACTCTTGACCATCTAATGCTTTACGCCAATCTTCTGGACATGTAACCGAGCCTTTAATAAAGCGTACTTTGTTTTTGATAGCCAAATATAGTGGTGACGATAATTCCGGGTTCTCTCCATGTATTTGTTTTGACAGATTATCCAACACTGTTACAGAATAACCTTTCTCAACAAGTTTCAAGGCAAGGTTTGAGCCTATGAATCCAGCACCCCCCGAAATAAGAATATTTTTCATAACAGACTATTGCTTTTGTATCAAACTTACGGTCTCCTTGATATTCTTTTCAGAAGATGCCCCAAACACAACTGATTGAATGTTTAGGCTGTTAATAAAGTTATATGCTTCTGTAGCCTTGATCGCTCCAGAAGCTAACGTGCACATAGCCATCAGTTGATATTTCTGAGGGTCGTTTTTCTCTATTGCATCAGTATAGGCTTGTATCGATGGCGACATAAGATAGCCTATCTTGTTGATAGAGCTACAAATCACCACTTCATCAATACCCCACTCTTCTAATTTTTGTTTTAAGCGAGGCATATTTTGGGTTATCAAACCAGGAAGAACCCCGTATTTTTTTCGGATATAGTCACAGTATGCCTCGAAGATTTGTCTCATCTCATAGCCTAATATCAAATCTGTTATGATGTTTTGCAAAAATAGCACTTTCACATTAAGGCCTTTAAACATTTTCGCCTCGGCATCTACCAGCATTTGCATCAACTTTATGACATCTTTTCCAAGCACAGCCATGCCGCCCTTTGCAATCATAGATAATGCACCACCTACTGAATTGTTTGCAAACAACACCTCGTTTATTGCAGGAAATATACCTTTCTCGGCTACAAGGTTGGCATATTTATGTGGATAAGGAATTGAGGGATACCATGCAATATCGCCATATTTCGATTTGTTTTGCTTGAAGTATTCGCATATCTCTTTTGCTCGTTCATTGCTGTTGAGCATCACGGCTTTAATGCCGTTGGCAAAAGCGATGTCATACACATTATATATATTGCGAATGTCATAGAATTTCTCGGCCAATTGCTGGGCCTTCTCTTCCGACATATGGTTTATTCCAAAAAACTGGTTGTCACCAAAAATAATTCTATCTATCTTTTCCATAATTATTTGTTGTTTTCTGAATCGTTAAACATATCATGCACTATGCGTTGTGTGTTGTAACCGTCCTCGAATGTGCATTGTATATCTTCGATCAACCGCCCGTTTATCACGCTGTCGGCAAAATGATACAGTTGCCTTGTAAATTCATTGCCGCGAACATAAAATGGAACGGGCTTGAAGATGTCAGTTATATACACGGCATTCCACCCTTTGCGGTATTTGTAACCATCTACGGTATTGTTCAAGAATATCTTCATTTCATGCTGGTCAACAATCAGTTTCCCATTGTTCCCGAAAATTTCGAGTCGGTTTGTGGGTTTACGGTAGCTCGTGTCACACCAGTTTACATAGAGGGTTCCCGAAATGCCGTTTTTGTAAACGAGCGTGCTTGAAACTATGTCTTCGACATTCTTGGAATACACTTGATTCATGCTCGTCCCGATGACTTTATCTGGAACTCCGATGATGTAATTGACCAAGTCGAGGGCGTGCACTGCCATTTCGTAGGCAGCACCACCGCCATTTTCTCTTTTTGACCGCCAGCTGTCGCTACTTTCGGGCTTGGTTATAGTGCTACTATACATCTCGGATTTGAAACGTATCACGTTACCAATCAGCCCACCGTTAACGTATTCACGAGCTGTGGCAAACATATCGTTGAACCGGTTGACATAACCCACTTGGCCTATCAAGCCCTTGGCCGAAAACATTTCCTGGAGCCGCTTGGCATCATTGGGGTTGACGGTAAAGGGTTTCTCACAAAATACGTTTACACCTTTCTCACAGGCAAATTGGCACACCTCATTGTGGAAGTTAGGCGGTGTGCATACGATTACAGCATCGGGACGTGTCTGTTCTATCATTTCTTTGTAGTCTGTAAAGACATCAATACCCGGTACATTCTTTCTCAGGATGTCCAATACCACCTTGGATGTATCGGATACCGAAACAACTTCAACGCAAGGGTGTGAGTTGATGATTGAAAAATGGGTAATGCCCATTCGCCCCATACCTATGATGGACAGTCTAATTGTTTCCATTTCTATTTTTATATTTTAATTATTTTACAAACATCTCTTTTTTTAAATTTTTAAAAGCATAATCATCGATTTTTATGATTTTCCTGAATTTTACCCTCGTCAACAAGTGTTTAAACTCTAAAATAAATTTACCAAATGCCGGGATGACAGGATACTTTACCTTACCGGCAAGCTCCCTATTTTCTGCGATAGCGTCTAATGTTTTGGTTACTGGCAAATAAATACCATTAGGATTCTCTGCAAGCATATTAATTCTTTCCACAAATCCCGAGTCAAGTTGTCCATTTTTATAATAATAGCCAAGGTGCGTAAAGATAATACAGCACCCTCCTACATTTTCTAAATGGCGAATTGAATGTGGAGTAACCACATAATTAAACACTTGGGGATTTGGAGCAAAAGTTGCTGAATACCAGTAATTTGCATATTTATCACGTTTATGGTCGATATATGGCATGTATTTATCGTATGCAATGGTATTTATGTTTCCACACTCATGGTTGCGACTGTATTTAAACAATTCCTTGTATTTATCGCCCCAAAAATATTTACTTCCCTCAACCTCTCCATAGAATGTTCTTCCGTATTGAGGATAAAGTTTCCTTACGAGAAAAGAGAATGGAAAATTAAACCGCTTGTATCCACCATATATACTATCGGGATTATAAGAATGATTGACACAAATCGTGGGATAAAAACCCAATATGTCATGGAATCTTTCGATGCCTTCCAATATCTTGTCCCGAGTGTAAGGGCTGTCGTAGTCAGCGCTTCCTACATTGTGCAGCCCTATTTCATAACCTCTACTTGACAGCAATTTGATATAATCGGCATATTCTTGCCGCTCAAGGCAATCCCCCCGAAGAATATTTATCGAGAACGGGATAAACCCATACTGTTTTTGTTATGAAGATGTCCTTATCATACAAAATCGTACACAGGTTTTATGTTCTCGTATGTGGCATCGTCAGTGTCATCTATAATTGAGAAATAAAATTTAGGCATTGTTACAGAATTTACAGTAAATCATAATTAGATAAATTCACATTCCAACTTGATATTTTGAAGACATCATCTCCAAAAAATGCATTATCAAACACTTTAACGACAAAGTGAAATTTTTTGGGTTCAAGTTTTTCCGGTACTTTGAACATGGAAAATGGCGTAAACTCAATGTGACCGACATATAATATCATCGGTGCATTAGCTATTTCATGAAACAGCATGTAACGGCACACTTTGTCAAAATTTGCTTTAGACAAAGGGTACACATCCATTAAAAACAAAGCCTCACGACCTTTATATTCGGCCTTCTTATAAACAAATTCACAATCATTTAATGTTACTTTCTTATAATCACCATTAAACCATCTATAACGATATTTATCATATTGTTTTCGAACTTTCTCATACTTGTAACTATAAATCTTATTACTAAATGCTGACAGATAAGAGAAATATCCCATTGCGTATGCTAAAACGATGGATATACAATCCAATATCTTAAGTTTTGTATTTATTACACTTAACCGTATAGGCAAGCAATAAATACTCAACTTTCCTATTTCAATATATTTCATAGCTTTAATTTGAATTGGAAATGAGTTGCCATTTGGGAAGCCTATTCGCATTTTACAGCCATCTTTTATTGCTGCATCTTCACACGACTGTAATAATTTACGATATATACCTTGACCTTGATATACCGGGTCTACCATGGCATCGGTACTTAATGCCAAATAGAATTCATAGTTGCATTTTTTATAAAGAAAAGGTATGTACACATTATGCCCCACTATCTTATCGTTTTCATTATAACACAATGCATGATACGAATACCCTTTGGGATTATTGCTAAATTCTTCCCTGAAAAAACATACATCTCGCTTTTTACGGAAAACTTTATAGAACAAGTCATAGATTTCGATGATTTCTTCATCACTAATCTCATGAGTCCGCTTTACTTTAATGTTCATTGTAGCTTTAATAAATCATTTACAAAATCATTAATGCTTCTGCTTTGCCAATTCTTGGTATATGAGATATCCTTAAACTGTTTTTTGATATTTTCCATGTGTTCTAAAGAGTATTGCTTGTTAATTTCCAAGCATATTATTGTAGAATCATCGAACAAACCGTCATTGAGCACGTTTGTATTGTTTGTGATAATTTTTGTTTTGCAACTCAACGCCTCAAAGCATCTCATGGTTATTCCACTCTGCTTTGGATGTGAGTAATCGAGCGTAAATATTGACTGTCTCATGTAATCACTATATTTGTCATAGGTCATTGGCGTCAAATGTATGTATTTCGAATATTTCATATACAGAATAGGTGAATGCATGAAATTTTTTATAGCCGTAATTCGGTTACTTTCATATAGCCAGATATACGCATTCTGTGGATTTAAAATCGTAATCGCCTTATGCAGAAATTTGAGGCGATTAGAATGGACTTTTTGTAGTACAAATAAATCATATATTTTGGGTTCAGTCGGTGTCAAGATTTCTATCGCAGAATATAGTTCTATCAATGGTAGATTATAACGTACAACATCTTCATAATCAAATGTCGCGAATTTGTCACATCGTTTATACCATTTCAACGCTCGTTTATTATAAGCAAACGAGTCGAAATTATACCCAATTACTACAGGACATGTTTTGTGAATTTCGTCTATCAACTTGGTAGAAACTCCATAGCCCTTGATTATTATACACAAGTCATAATTAGTTTGCAAGAAATGGTTTTTAATATAGCTGTATGTCTTTTGATACAATGCCTTTGTTATTCCTATTTTCCACATAATTTTGGTTAGGGTCGTATTAGGATATCGATCATTGCAGAGGGTAGTTTCATAGCCGCACTTCTTGAGGGCAGCTTGCATCTGCGATGCCATGGAATAGAAGTTCAACGGCATTATCAGCAGACATTTTTTCATACGAGTCATGACAATAGCGTTTTTACGAAATTCTGGATATAAAACTGTTCGATTTCCTCGGTACCATCTTGTTTCAAAGGCTTGTCGAGAAACTCTTTTATCCCATCGAAATTCAAGTCATCGAACACATGAATGCGGTTGGGCGAATAGAACGGTTCCGACAACGCCCGTTTGTTGTTGGTTATGATTTTGCGGCCTGCACACAGGTTTTCCATGAAACGCATTGTGTAACCAGTCTGCTTGTGGTTGGCAAAGTCGAAAGTAGCTTTTGATCGTTGCATCATATTTGTAAATTCGTCTTGGCTTATACTGCGTAATTTCAATCCATGAGGAATAAATCCTTTAAGCAGCAGTCTCAGCATTACCACGGGTGTGCATTTCAGATATTTCTTAAACTGCAATCCGTTGGCTTTACAATATTTTTCAAATGCCATAACGGCTTTATATCGTGCAGCTTTCACCATGTTGCCTATCATATACACGTCATAGTCATATTCCCCCGACGGTAAGTTCTGAAATTCACGCATACAGAATAGTGGTAAATATTCTATCCTGCATCTTTGTGCGTCATCGGGGTCAAAAGTGTATGCTTTGTCGAAGTATTGAAGATAGGGCGTGTAATCTATTTTTTGTGAAAGGGCATCCCATGAGTATAATATGAACTTTGCAGCGTGTTGCGTCTTTTTCAACCGCATGAAGTTGCTCATGGAAAATGTATGTACTTGTAGGAATATGATATAATCATATTGGCAATGCTGTTCTTTTTCGATTATGCGTGAATGGAAATTGTCGAGTTCCTTATGATATGCCCGATTGGATAATGTACGCACTACTTTTTGCCAAGTTTTCCGCAATTCTACGGGATAAAATGTCACTTCATATCCCATCAACTCCATTTCATGGCTTATCGCACCGATATAGCTATGATATGGTAGACCTATAAAAAGTATTTTCTTCATTATTTTTGAGTGAATTTTTTACGATGGATAAAAATGTATGTTGCGCCAAACAGCATTGGCAGCATATATGATATGTTTTTTATAATTACCATTGTGTCCAAACTGAAAACACCCATTCTTGCCGTCACAAAGATGATGACTATCGAGGCCACCACTCCGATGCTTCCCGACAGCAGCAGCGACTTGAAGTCTCGCCAGGCGTTCAGTATCGATGAAACCGAGTAGTATAGCAGATTGCAGATAAAACCAGGTAACAGCATATACACATACTTGGTGTTTTCGGAGTGCATAGGGAACAATACATCTACTATGGGTTGAAACAGCGTGAGTACCACCAATAATGTAACCACGCCGTAAGCCGCCAGCACGAGTGTGTAGTTTCGGCTTTGCCTGTTGAATTCGGGTAACTGGCCGTGTTCGTAGGCACTGATTATTTTCGGGAAAAAGAGATATTGGGTTGACGTGGGAATCAATACAAACAATGATGAGAACACGAACACAAGATAGAACCTGCCCAAGTCTTCTACGTTGAGCAGGTAAGCTATGCTCCACCTCTCGATTTGTATATTCAATATTGAAAATATCCCCACGCAGAATGGCACAAAACCTAATTGGATTATGTTTTTGACTATCTTCCTGGAAAAATACAGAGCCGTGGGACGTAATTCCTTGCAGCGCAACAAGGCCAAAGTGACAAATACCACGGGTTGTATCATGATACTTAAAATACCTCCGAATGTTCCCCACACAAACACCAATGCAATAAGTGCAATAGATACTATCCCCGATATGGCGAATATTTGGTTGATTTCAGGAATCATCTTCTTGACTGTCATCGTATTGGTCAGCCATGTCGTAGCCAATGTAAATATGCCGGCAATGACCGAAAGCAGTAAGTATTGGTTCCCGATTATGAAGTCGATTCCCGTGACAGGGAAAATGAGTGCAAAGGCAATCAACAATACCCCAAGGCAACCAAGGAAGCTAAATACGATGTTGTTGACCTGATCGCTTTCATCGTGTTTGTAGGCAATGAGGCGATAACCGCCTTGGAAGAATCCGAAATGCATGAAGCCTATAAACATAATGCACGTTTGTACGAGGCTAATCATACCTAAGTCGGCCAAGTCAAGCACCCGCATGAACAAAAACGAACGCAAGAAATTGATTGCATGGACAAACAGGTTGATTATGATAAATAATGTATTTTGGCTGAATATGATATTCAGTGCCCTTTTTTTATTCAGCATGGACGTACCTTAAGAAATTACTTTTTTGACAAATGAACTAAGGTGGTATTCTTCAAACCGTTTGTCGGGGTTGGCCAAAGGTGTTTGCAGGAATTCTTTCACTCCATCAAAGTTAAAATTGTTGTAAACGAAAAATCTGTCGGGTGAGTAGAACGGGGCTGTCAGCACGTTTTTATTGTTGGTTATGATTTTGCGTCCGGCACAAAGGTTCTCCATCAGCCGCATGGTGAAGCCGTTTTGCACATGGTTGGCAAAATCAAAGGCGGCTGCGGAATTGCGTATCATGTCCGACAGTTTGTCGTTGCCAATCGACGACAGGTGAAGATTTCGCAGAGAACCGCCTTGTTTTAGTATTTTCAAGTTTTTTAATAACGTGCTTTTCAAGAAATAGTCGAAATGTATGCCATTCTGGGTACAATATTGTTCAAACTGCTTTACTGCGTCATATCGGCGCAGGTCGGCTAAATTGCCCACCATATATACATTGTCATTACGACCATGTTTGGATGCCATATCTTGATATTGCCGTATGCAAAACAATGGTAAGTAATTGATATGATAATGTATGGCATCTTGCATATCGAAAGTGTAAACTTTGTCGAAATAGCCGAAATAACGCTGCATATCAATACCCTTACGGGTGTAACCTGTCACGGCATCCCATATATACAGTACGAATATTGCTTCATGGTGCTGTTCCTTTAAAATTGCGAGATTTTCGATTTTCAAGAATGGCAGAAGACAAAATATGATGTCATACTGGTTCCCTTTTTCTCTCTCGATTATTGTTCGCTGCTGTTTCATCTCTACATCAGTCGCCCATTGCGGAGATACAAGCCGCCTGATTTTTGTGGGAATGGAATAGGGGTGGAGTGGATAGTAAGTTACAGAGAAGCCCTGTTCTCCAAGTTCAGTTACTATCTCATTCGTATAATTTTGGTAATCCCAGCCAATGAATAATATTTTTTCCATATCTAACTGTTTGGCTCAAATGTGTTGTCTAATCCTGAATATGTGAATAACAGAAAAAACGGAGTCATAGCAAGCGGTTCGGAGTTTAACGACAGCAGCAACAAAACGGCCATTACCCATTTTGAGCTGCTTATAAGCTTTTGGCGACACAGCCCCCACAGATACCATATGGCTAATGGTATGCCCCATATATACATCAGGCTGATAAGGCCATTAGTGTTTCCTGTGTCTTTAGTCTGAGAACCAGTTAATTCTCCTTGCCACGCGATTCGGCTACGCATTTGTTTAAAGCGGTCGGTATTTGCGCCGATACCTATCAATGGATTTTCATAGGCAATGGTCAGCCCGGCAATGACATCGGCTTGTCGGGCAAGGAATGAACCTTGATTTTCCCCACTTACCTTGTCAGATATATTGTCGGTAACTATTTTGTACCCATAACCAAACGCAACCACAGCAACGACCAGTACAGCAACGACAGTATATCTGTTTTTGATCATGCACACCTTTTTAAATAATTCATGCAATAGAATTATGCTTAGAATGATATAACCTGTAGTGGAAGCTGTCAGAATGATAGATAATATGGTCGCAAATATCCATGTTTTTTCCTTGTATCTATTGAGTTGGAATATCAAGAAAATGTTCAAGTAAATTTGGTAGATCCCCGGCTCCCAAAAGAAACCGTATAATCGTTCTTTTGCTCCGATAACACCTCGATAAAAAAGAAATGCTACGTGGCTTACTGTCCGTTCATCGCCGTAACTGTCGGTAAATTTGTATGTTGAGAATGAGTCAGGAAAAAAAGTGTAAAGTATTGCCGAAATAAGTCCCATGACAATCATTATTTTCATGACAGTTACGAATTCCGAAATTAAAGCATCGGTGTCTGCCAGTTTATAATAGGCATAGACAATCATTCCAGCAATGATATTTGACAATGCTGCTATGGCGGCACTGTCGAATATGTTCAAGATTATGGCTTGCAGTGCAATAACGCATAAGAACGCTGCAAAGAAATACCATATCCGCCTGGGAATACACTGTAATGTCAATCCGCCCAATAGCTTGTAAATCCTCACTCCATATACGACTATTACAAGCAAGCATATAGGATTGCGGATAAACAAATGGTTACCGCCGCTGAGCATCATTACGAGAAATAGCATGATGATGCTCGGCCAATTGCGGTGTTCACTTAAAACTTTATCGTTCATTAAGATGAGAAAGTATGCATTTGATTTTCGAGTCATCGCCATAGGTGCAAGGCGAGTCATAAGGGCGATCGGGGAACGCCCCATAGTCGAGCTGTATGTCGAGGTTGTTTTCTTTTATGAATGCTTCTACGCGGTCGGCAAGGCTCACAGGCTGTCCTGAGCAGCAATTAATGATTCCAGTCACTTCTTTTGCCCAACTACGGCGGCTATCTGTGTGGCAAGGTCATCGATGTCGATGAAGTCATACTTGTTTTTCCCCGAAGTGAATGGGAAGTGCGTCTTGCCTTCGAGTGCCGCAGTGCGCAACTTGGCAAAGATGGAATTGCTCTTCAAGTCGTCGCCAACGATATAATAAGCCCTAATCCACTGCAACACGCAGCCGTGGGACTTTGTTGCTAAAATCATGCTGCGTCTTAACGCGTCTTTGGCGATGCCGTAAAACGAAATGGGGTTACACGGTGTGTTCTCATCTATTGCCCCTTCGTGATAGCCGACTTCGTGCATAGTTCCCATTACGGCGAGGTGTGGCAGCCCACTGTCGAGCAGTGCGGTCAGAAATTTGTAATGATTTGACAGATCGCCTATATGGTTGGGTGAATTATGAACAAACCCGTCGCGCCAAGCCATGTGGAGGCAAACGTCGGGTTTACCCAATTCTTCATAAAGATTGTCGCTATAAATGCCTGTCAAGATGTTATATTCTTTCAAAGTTGCTCTTTTATCAACCTCGTTCAGGCGAATGTCGCAAGCTGTCACATCGTGTCCTTGTTTCAGCAATTGGCACACCACGTGCCGCCCGATATAGCCATTGGCTCCGGTAACTAAGATTTTCATATAGATTGTTGTTATTGATTATTCGTTAATAAAATTTCCGTCCTTATCGGTTTTTTCCCATTGTCCCGATTGTGGATTGTAGCGTTTTACTATGCGGGCTGGATTCCCCACAACCACACAATAGTCAGGAATATCTTTTTTCAGAAAAGTGTATGCTCCGATGATGCAGTTCCGACCGATTTTGCATCCATTTACAACCACATTACGACCTATCCAAGTTCCACTGCCTATCACGACATTTCCCAATGGTTTAATATCCTGGTCTCTGACTGGAGTAGTGATGTCGGTGAACGTATGGGTATTATCAGATATAAATGTATTTTCAGCCATCAATACTCCATCTTCAATGATAATACTCTGCAAAGCATATATTTGAGAAAAACGTCTTATCGCCACATGGTTGCCTATTATTAATTTTCCTCCCTTTGATGAAGCTAATCGTGTTTTACTTATCCATAAATTACTTCCTAAAAAAATATTTTGGGGGTTAAGTAATTCCAAATCAAATAAATAATTATGCTTGCCAAAGGCTCCGAATGCATAGCTGTTGAACCATGCAAATAGCCTACATTTCAACTTTCTCCATAATTCGCACGGAGGATTAGTCCTAAAATAACCCATAATAAACTATATTTTGCGCAATATGAAATTCCCGTCTTTGTCGGTTTTCTCCCATTGTCCCGATTGTGGATTGTAGCGTTTTACTATGCGGGCAGGATTTCCCACAACCACACAATAGTCAGGAATGTCTTTTTTAACAAATGAAAAGGCACCTATGACACAATTCCGTCCTATCTTGCATCCCATGATACACGCATTGCGTCCTATCCACGTTCCGCTGCCCACCACGACATTATTTAGTGGTATAACTTCTTGGTCTCGAATGGGAATATTGACATCATCAAATGAATGCGTATTATCAGATATATATGTATTTTCAGCCATTACCACACCTTCTTCTATAGTAATGCTTTGTATGGCAAATATTTCTGAAAAGCGACCTATTCTTACTCTGTTTCCTATTATGAGTTTACTTCCATTCCCAGATGAGGCTAACCACACTTTATCATTTATAAGGCAGTTCTTCCCAATGTAGATATACTTAGGGTTGAATATTCGTGGAGACACGATAATGCTGCCTTTGCCAAATGAACCGAAAGAATGACCCCAAAACAGTCGGTAGCAAAAACTTCTTATATGGATTATTCCAGAATGGAACAGCTTGAAAAATGTCATAACACAGATAATTGACCCTTTAGTTGCATTATTTATCCTTGTTATCGCTTGTTATACATTTCGTCGTAATATTTCATGTAATCGCCCGAAGTCACGTTGTCGAGCCATTCCTTATTGTCGAGATACCAACGCACTGTGCGCTCGATACCCTCTTCAAACTGCAACGAAGGTTCCCAACCAAGTTCGCGCTGGAGCTTGCGCGAGTCGATGGCATAACGTGCGTCATGCCCGAGACGGTCGGAGACAAATGTAATCAAGTCGTTATCGGCACCCTCGGGACGGCCAAGCTGGCGGTCAACTGTCTTAATCAGCACCTTGATGATGTCGATGTTTTTCCATTCATTGAATCCGCCTATGTTATAGGTTTCGGCAATCTGTCCGTTATGGAAAATTATGTCGATGGCACGTGCATGGTCTTCAACATAAAGCCAGTCGCGCACGTTCTCACCCTTGCCGTAAACTGGCAGTGGGCGGCGGTTGCATATATTGTTGATGAACAACGGTATCAATTTCTCGGGGAACTGATATGGCCCGTAGTTGTTAGAGCAATTAGTGACAATGGTGGGCAAGCCGTATGTGTCGTGGAACGCACGCACGAAGTGGTCGCTCGATGCCTTTGATGCCGAATAGGGACTGTGTGGATTATACTTGGTAGTTTCCAAAAAAAAGTCCTTGCCATAGGCACGGTGATGCATGGCCGACGATGCAGCTGTGGCAAACGGCGAGTCGATACCTTCGGGATTGGTCATTTCAAGTGCGCCATATACTTCATCGGTGGAAATGTGGTAGAAGCGTTTCCCCTCATACTTTTCGGGAAGCGACTCCCAATACCGCTTTGCAGCCTGCAACAACGACAGTGTGCCCATTATGTTGGTGCGGGCAAATGTAAACGGGTCTTTTATAGAACGATCGACATGGCTTTCGGCGGCAAGGTGTATTATGCCATCTACATTGCATTGCTTAATCAAGGCGAGCATCTTATCAAAGTCACAAATGTCGGCACGGATAAAAGTGTAATTGCCGCTCCGTTCCACATCTTTGAGGTTGGCAAGGTTGCCTGCGTAGGTAAGCTTGTCAACATTTATAATGTTGTAGTCGGGATATTTGTTCACAAACAAGCGCACCACGTGCGAGCCGATAAATCCAGCACCGCCGGTGATAATGATATTGCGTTTAAAAGAATTCATAATTGTGATTAATAAAGAGGTTTGTTGTAGTCAAATAAGTCGGTAGCGTCCTTCAGCCGCGGGTGCTTTCTGTCTTTATCGGAGAGCAGAACATCATCTGCGGGCAGGTGCCAGTCGATGCCGAGGTCGGGGTCGTCCCAAGCTAAAGCACCTTCGGATTGCGGATTGTAGAAGTTGTCACATTTGTATTGGAAAACCACCTCTTCGGTGAGTACCGAGAACCCGTGAGCAAAGCCACGCGGAATGAAAAATTGCCGATGGTTGTCTTCGGTAAGTTCAACAGTCACATGTTGCCCGAAAGTGGGAGACCCACGACGAATGTCAACAGCAACATCTAATACGGCTCCTTTAATGACACGCACCAACTTGGATTGCGCAAATGGAGGTCGTTGGAAATGCAGCCCACGCAGTACACCGTATGATGACTTGCTCTCATTATCTTGAATGAAATTCACTTGACGAACTTTCTCGTCAAACTCACGCTGCATATAAGACTCAAAGAAATAGCCACGAGTGTCACGGAAAATGCGCGGCTCAATAATCACCACGCCATCTATAGCTGTTCTAATAACTTCCATGTCAATATAAATTTTCTTTTCCTGTCTGTTCCATCTCTTCAATCACTTTCAGCAAATATTGCCCATACTGGTTTTTCAGCATTGGACGGGCTACCTCTTCCATCCGCTTTTTAGTAATCCATCCCTTGCGGTAAGCGATACCTTCAAGACAAGCAATCTTCAGCCCTTGACGTTTCTCTATCACTTCCACGAAAATCGAGGCCTCAGCGAGCGAATCATGAGTACCCGTGTCTAACCAAGCAAAGCCACGCCCGAGTGTTTGCACCTTCAAACTTCCGTGTTGCAAATATTCTTGATTGACTGTGGTGATTTCTAACTCTCCACGTGCCGAAGGCTTAATATGCTTTGCCACCTCAACTACATTATTAGGATAAAAGTACAAACCGACTACGGCATAGTTAGATTTCGGTTCAGCCGGTTTTTCCTCTATGGATAAGCAATTGCCGTTAGCATCAAACTCGGCGACACCATATCGTTCGGGGTCATTAACCCAATAACCAAATACAGTTGCCTTATTGTAGTTCTCTGCATTCTCTACTGCTCCTTTTAACAGTACGGAAAAACCTGTGCCATGAAAAATATTATCACCAAGGACAAGACACACAGAATCGTTACCAATGAATTTCTCCCCGATGATGAATGCTTGTGCCAGTCCATCTGGCGATGGCTGTTCGGCATATTCAAAATGCACCCCGTAATCGCTCCCATCACCCAGCAGGCGGCGAAAACCCGGCAAATCTTGTGGCGTGGATATTATTAATATTTCTCGTATTCCTGCCAACATCAGTACCGAAATGGGGTAATAAACCATCGGCTTATCGTATATTGGCAACAATTGTTTGCTCACCCCTTTTGTAATGGGATAGAGTCGTGTGCCGGATCCTCCGGCCAATACAATTCCTTTCATATTTATTCCTATTTTTCTTTTTAATGAAGGTCTAATTATAAGTGAACATGAGTTCTTTATCCCTTTTCTAATCCCCGTCGGAACTTACCATTACGGAAAGGAAACTTGGCAACTGATGCGAATTTTTCTTTGTTGCATCATCAGTTTTACATATCCTACATTTCGTCATTGTTATGGTGTAACAAAGAATGGATTATCGTACTTAATGATAATTTTAGAATATTCAAGAATAATAATTAAATTTAATCTTTTGAATGAATAGAAGCCCCCAATAAGCCTGTGAGCGTACCAATCGTTAAATGTTTTGCTACCCAACGTCCATAGTGTTCTTCCTTTAGTTTTTTATCCTTTATCTCGGATTCACCCATTTTTTTGATACAGTCAAAGCCTGTCCTATTTCGAATCTCGGTATTGACCTTATCTATTCCATTCATTAAATGGAATACACTCTTTTCAAAAATACTCAAATCATCCATATTGATATTTTTAAAATACTTCCCATTAATTTTTTGGCACTGTGGGCTGATTGACAATGTTCGATTATCACAATGTGAAATCTTTCTTTGTAACATAGTTTTCAAAGCTTCAAGCCCATGCAAATCTGTGCCTGAATATTCATACATCCCTGCCTTTTGCAATTTATAAGCATTCTTTAGAACCTCCTTCCCGTACAATCCATAGACTGAGAATAGGTTAAGTTGAAATTTTACGCCCATGGATTTTAATTTTTCGTAATATTCTATATCCATGTAGAGGTAGCGTTCTGGGTGGGCCAATACGGGGTGATAACCTTTTGCCTTGATGCGTAGAAGAATGTTTTGCAACCCCATTGGAGGATTGAAGTAGCTCGTTTCCACCAGCAGATGTTTACCATCTTCGCACAATGGCAGCAGATCGTTCTGTTCCAATCGTTCCTCAAACAGTTTGTCGAGCATGTTCTCGGAGGCGAGATGCAGATTTACGTTGCCGTTGTATGCTGCTTGCAGTTCAGCAAAGCGTTCTCGCAAATGTCCCGTGGTGTTAGGCATGTCCTCCATGATGTGCGGAGTGAGCCACACTTCCTTTACACCTAATCGCTCGTATTCGGCGAGGATTTGCAGAGCTTCTGCCATCGTCAGCACACCGTCGTCCACGCCGGGCAGGATATGGCTGTGCCAGTCTGCGAAACCACGGAACAATCCGCTTTCTTCCAATGTCTGCTTCTTACCAAAAGGCCACATAAGGAATAGTCTATAAAAGTGGGAAAAGCCTATATGCCGGGAATTTATGGACCGTTCCCCTTGCATAACAGCTTTTCCCGATAATTATCTGTTACTAGTTACTACTTATAATAGTTCTTGCTGCCATAACCGTACTTATAACCATATTTGTATCCATAACGGTAGCCATAGCGGTTGCCGCCACCTTCCGTACCGTTCAGCAGGAGTGCCATGTTCTTGAAACGCTTCTCGTCATACATGCGTTGCAGCTCGGATAGCATGTCACGTTCCAACAATCCGGCACGTACCACAAAGACGGTACGGTCGGCCAGCTTCTCGATGATTTGCGTGTCGGCCACGATGTCGATAGGCGGGCAGTCGATGAGGATGTAGTCGTAATGACCTCGCAATTGTTCAATTGTCTCCTTGAACAATGGCTCTGCCAATAGCTCTGTCGGGTTGGGAGGGATGGTACCTGCGGGCAGCAGGAAGAAGCCCGGAATATCGGGATTTTCCTGCACCAATGCGTCCAAACAGCTTTCACGCTTACCCAAGTAGTCGCTCAGCCCCTTGTGCTGCGAGCCAAGATAGGCCGATGCGGAACCGCGCCGCAGGTCGCCGTCGATGACCAATATGCGCTTGCCCTTCATGGCAAAGGTGGCTGCCGTGTTCATTGTTAGGAAAGTCTTGCCGCTGCCCGGATTGAACGAAGTGAACAAGGTAACACTTGCTTTATTTTCTATTTTTGCATCGAGCATGAACTCCAAATTTGTGCGTAACACGCGAAACGCCTCATTGATTATATCCCTAGAGCCTTGCTTTATGACAATTGACTTGTTCGTATGGGTGCTTTTGTTTTTGCCAGCATCGGTTTTTAACGGAATTTCACCAACAAAAGGTAACGACAAATTCTCAATATCCTTACGCCCGCGTACTTTATTATTTGTATTTTCACGTAAGAAGATAATTACGGCGGGAACTAATATTCCTATAACAAAAGCTGTAAAGACTAATTTCCTTTTAATTGGCTCGGTGGGTTTCATACTCCCAGTCGGAGGAGTTATGACACGAGTGTTATAAGCCGTAAAGGCCTGAGATAATTCGTTTTCTTCACGTTTTTGTAAAAGGAACAGATAAAGAGCTTCCTTTACTTTCTGCTGTCGTTCCACAGACAGCAGATACTTGCCTTGTGATGGATTAGCTGCTATCCGTGCAGTGGTCTGTCGTTCGCTCTGTTGCAAGGAGCGTATTTGGGTATTCAGCGTAGTGATATGATTGTCGATTGAGGTGATAATGGCGTGGCGCATATTTTCTAGCGACTGATCCATATCGGCTACCAATGGATTCCTCTCACTACTGTTAGCCACAAGGTCATTTCTGCGAAGTTGTGCCGTATTGTAATTAGCAATTTGTTGTTCAATACCGGGACTTTCGATGCCCGAATTAGCCGGAAGTAACTGGTTCTTGCTTGTGGAATTTGTGAGATAGTTACGGATATACCTAGCCATGGAAAGTTGTGTGTTCAATGCTAGAATTTGCGCATTGGCCTCGCTGCTTTGCGCCATATACATGCTGGCCGCAGCCTGTACATCAGGCAGAAGATGTTCGCTTTTGTAAGAGGAAATGTTTTCATCCACATTGCCCAATTCCTGCTCAATAACGCCAAGCCGGTCACTGATAAAAGCTGAGGTGCTGACAGCGATTTGGTTCTTATCCTTAATCCAGTTTTCATTATAAACGGCTATTACCGTATTAAGTATGTCCTCTGCGCGTTGAATACACACGTCCTTAAATGACAAATTGATAACTGTAGATTTCTCATCACTTAAAGTCACAGAAAAATTGGAAACATAATTTTCTGTAGTCTTTTGGTAACCCATACGTGATACATAAATGGGAGTAGTATATGTGGAGGAATCATTCATTGCCGTCACAACAAGATTACCGACAGGGGTATCAACAGTGTCATTCAACATAATCTCGATTGTTCCTTCTATATCTTCACCATCACGTGAAAAATCCGATAGAAGTATATGTCCGTCTTGACTGGAATTTATGGTAAAACTAACACTCTCATTGTCTTTCAAATCGTTAAAGTTCACCCCATAGGGACAGTCACGCCCATACAAAACTTTCTTGTAAAAGCCGCCGTCTGTGTGATAGTTGATGTCCAAGTGGAGTCGTTTCACCACATCAAGCATCACTGCAGGTGACTGCAACGACTGTATCTCATTGTTCACGTTGGTATTGGTCTGGAAGAGGTCAAAATCCCCCATCAAGTTTGCCGCATCACTCAATGAGTTTCCTTTGGAATCCTCCTTGATAAGGAGTGATGCTGACCGAGTATATACTGGCGGTGTAGTTAAAAGGTAGATAACGGCTATCCCAATAGTTACAACCAACGAAATAGCAAACCAATACCATCTGTTTACACAGAGATAGAATAAATCTTGTATGCGGATAAAATCATCTGCTTGCTTAGATTTTGACATATTGTTTTGGGCTACCACGATATTCTAAAATTAGATAGTTATAATCAATTAAAAATTAAGATGCCTATTGAAGTCAGCAATGATGCTAGAGAAATCCAGAACGAGGTAGAGCGCACATTGTTGCCGTTCACAGTCGATTGCCGGGCTTTCACAGCGTTCGGTTCCACATACACTACATCGTTCTGTTGCAGGTAGTAGGCCGGTGAAGTATAAACGTGTTCCCCCGAAGTAAGATCTATCCCGTAAACCCGCTGCACATCCCCTTCTTGTCTGAGCACCATTACTTTGTAGCGATTTCCATAAATAGTAAGATCGCCGGCCATGCTCAATGCGTCAAGTACAGTCAGCCTGTCCCGGTCAATGCTGAAACGCCCCGGATTGTTCACCTCACCCAACACGGATATGCAGAGGTTGGCAAATTCCACGGTCACGACAGGGTCTTTTACTAAATTCTCTTTTATCAATTCATTCTTTATATATTCAGCGATTTCTTCTCGTTTCATCCCAGCTACATACATCTTACCAAGCACAGGAAAGTCTATCTCTCCATTGGTATCAATGGTATATGCAGAAACGCCTTGATTATTAGAGACTGTAATGCCATTCGTCCTTAAAGACTGTCCTAATTGTCTGGACACATAAGGCAGGTTGAATAAGTCCGTCAACTGTGGGTCGCGGCTGTTCACGATGATGGAAATCTTGTCCTCAGGACGGACAGTAATGGTCTTAATTTCCGGCAATTTGAATTCTGTTTCTCCAGGTTTCAAATCTTGGAAATACACTACCTGTTTGGACGAACCACAAGAACTCAATGCCGCTACGACAGACAATAAAATCAATAGTAAACAAATTGGTTTATATTTATTCATACATCTATGGTTTTCTTGGTTTCTTTGTTTTTTTTGATGCCATGATTGATGCCTAATTGTAACAAAATCCACAAAACAATATCGGTAATCAGCAATCCTGTCATTCTCATGAGGTCGATCAATAGCCAGTTTAACACGATAAAAAACAAGGCCACGAATAGTATGGTCACCATTACTATACGGGGGCGCATACCCGTGCGTAACAGTTTGTGGTGGAAATGGTTCTTGTCCGGCATGAATGGGTTCTTACCTTCTCGTACACGGTGCATCACCACCCTTACCACATCAAACAAGGGCACGATAAGCGTGGAAAAGGATAATACCAAGTTGACTTGACCTGCCTCGCCTTCGTTCATGTCAATACGGCTCAGGTGGATGACCAGCAGGCTGATGATATAGCCTAAAGTAAGGCTCCCGGCATCGCCCATGAATAGCTTGTGGCCTCGCTTGGCATTGCCGAACACATTGTAAAACCAGAACGGCACGATGACGCCGAAGGTGGTAAAGGCAAGCATGGCGAAGATGTATTCTCCCTGCAAAGTGCACATCATTCCCAACACAACAAGCGCAATGCAACATAACCCCGAAGCCAGCCCGTCAATGCCGTCTATCAGGTTGATGGCATTAGTGATGTAAACCACGACGAACAGGGTGACGGGTATACCGATATATACAGGCAGGTCGTATATGCCGAACAGCCCTCCCAACGAATTGAACCATTCGCCCGACCATACCAGCAACAGGGCGGCGGCAATCTGCACGAGGAACTTGTAACGGTAGCCGACCCCGATAAGGTCATCCGTCACGCCCGTCAGGTAAAGCATCGTAATGCCCACCGCAAAGAACAGGAACTCGTAGAGCACGACATAGGGCGAAAGGTTCTCGATGGGATAACCCAAATAATAGCGTATGCCAAGCATAAGGCACATGGTGATAAGTATCACCGGGAAAAAAGACAACCCGCCAAGCCGGGGAACGGGTATGGTATGCACTTTGCGCTCGTCCGGTATGTCGAACAAGCGTTTCTTGTAGGAAATCAGCAGGATTTTGGGAACGATTGCCATCCCAAGTACCAATGCCAATAACCAGGCTGTCAACAAAAACACATAGTTCATAAATAAAATAATGATTGTCTGGCTATAGGGGGGAATGAAACAATTAAAATTCTATACGTTTTTCCCGTGATAAAAAGTCGACGATATTCTTCACTTTCCGGTTATGCCATCTACAGAATGAAGCGTTGTTGCAAGAAAAAATTCTCGCGTCATAAATCCGCAATTTTTCAGTATGTCTTAAGCAATGCAAATTATGTGTGGCCTCCAAGATATTCTTAACTTTTACACTTGCCATGACAATTGGAGTCGGTGCATTGGCTACTTTCATCGGAGTAATAAATAGAATCGGCATAGGCACGGCAAAGGAGAAACGCAGACCGTTCGAATGCCACCCAATAGTCATCGGTACGGTAAAGGTAGATTTGCGACAAGTTACTTGCCTCCATGAACAAGATGTCGGGTATATGACCATTTATCAATTCAATCAGTTCAACCACCGATGAATTCATGTCATTCCTTTCTAAATATTTATATGAGCTGGATATACTCCGTATTGACTTCCACTGCCGCTGCCAACAACATGGGCAGTTCTACCAAGAGCCGTTTTGTTTTGGAACCCCGTGTTGTCACTAAAGTTCCGGTATAGCCATCCAATTGTCCTCCGATGATGCGTATCTTACGGTTCAGCATATCCGGGGTTATTTCCTCCGGTCGGTAATATTTTGGATTTTCTGTGGCTTCTACTGCCTTGATAAAGCGTTCCATGTCTGTGTTCCTTACTACAATGGGGGTGTGCTGTACACCTAATTTGTAGCGATATTGCAGCGTAGGGATGGCTTCGACAATAACGTCGAGTTTTTCCTTTGTTTCCTTGACGAAAAGCAAGTCTTGCATGAACGGTACTTCCCGGTCTTCTCTTTTCCCATGAATGGTAAGCAACTTATGCACCATCGGGGTAAAGAACTCCATCCCCTTGTCCTTGAACATCAGGTAGGCAGGTCGTTTGGCGTTTCTCCGTTTGAGGTCGCGCATCACGAACCACTGCCTTTCATCTGTCGTAAGCCGCGTTTCATCCATAACCCTACCTTATTATATTGATTACTTCTCACAAGAAAAGAAATTGTCAGGCGACGATTATCAACCGCCTGTTGAGCGAAGGGCAATTCTCTGAGTCCTGCAAGTGTTTGCGATTTACTGAAACACAAGCAGTTATATATGCTTTCTCAAAAAGTTCGGGTGTTTCACCCATTTCCACATTATTCATACTTTGCCTATTCAGGCTTAGTCAGTCTATCATTTAGTGGAGTTTGCATTACAACTCCAATGCGGTACATCTCTTAGCAAGAGATATATCTTTTGGAATCACAAGCATTAAGGTGCTGTAAATCAGTACAGAAAAGAAATCCACAATTATCCATCACTCAACATCTGTTAGACAAAAACAAGTTCTGTCAAACATCAAAATAGGTGTCAAATGAATCTTGCTCATTCTTACTGTTTTATTTGATATTTTTTATACCTTTGCACCTGCGTATATCTCTTGCTAAGAGATGGTTAGATTTGCTCAACAATTCAAGAATTTTAATACCCCCTTGGCATATTAAGCCCAATCTTCCGAAAACTTCTACCACAAGTGGTTTCTTGTCCTCTAGCTATCCTGTTCCCGGATAAACATGCTGTGGCATAAAACCCTAAAACCAATACGTGATGCCGAATTCGGTACATCTCTCTTTAAGAGATGTGTCCGATGGATATCAATTTTGAATATCAGCTATTTACAGATTAAAAAAGCGACCGTTGCTCAACAAATTGCTTACATTTGCCAAGCAGATACATAAAAATTGAGATAGCTTGAACACATTTTATTTAGCACATTATGGATTTCATAGTATTTTTTGTATCTTTGCACCGCATAAATCCATCTCTTAAAGAGAGATAGCTCATTTTACTCAACAAAAATTCCTTCTCCTCTGCAAAAGAATACTCTTTTATATCTCATCTTGCATAAATTCAGTGTACGATGTCTTGATTTGCTGAAATCGTCATTTTCTATTCGTCTTTTACCTTTTTCCATTCAAGGTAGGCAATAACAGTTTGGCGCATCCACCAAACATGATTAGCCAGTGGGTGCGCAGGGAAATTGTCAGCAAAATCAGCAGTCCGAAAGATAGATAGGACAAATCTATGCCAATCTAACTTATCTGTTTTATCTGTAGGTTATCGTGCATAGACTGCGCGAATGACAGTCAGGTTCGCATCATCAATCACCTGGTTATCCAATGAGTTCAAGTAGATACGTGTGGTCTTTTCCGAATCATGCCCCAATGCCTGGCTGATTGACGGGGTGGGTATGTTCAGCCGATAGGCAGCACTGGCCCAGCAATGCCTCGCCGTGTAGGTTGTCAGCGGAATGGGGCAGTTTACGAGTTTGCCAATCTTTTTCAGCTGGACGTTCATCCGGTGCAGGGCATTCAGGTATTGCCTCCGTATGTCGCCCCTTTCTTCGCTTAGGATTGGCAATAGATAGCGGGAGCCCTCCACGTGATGGCGGTCAACTATCTCCTGCATCTGTTTCTCCCATTTGATTTCGAGTTTCTGCCGGGTCTTTTGACGGGAATAGGTCAAGTAGCCATTTTTCAATTGGCCGGTTTCCAGCATGGCCAAGTCCACGAACGAGATGCCTCTCAGGTCGAAGCTCATCAGGTAGAGGTCGCGGGCAAACGCCATTTCGGCATCCCTGCTCAAATCCAAGTCCTTGATTTCTTTGACGGTCCGGATGGGGATAGCCCGCTTGGCGGTCTTGTCCACGCCGGTATAGACTTCCGCGAAGGGGTGTCGGTCTATGGTAAGTTTCTTTTTCACGGCGCGGTTGTAGATGGCCCGCAGGTTACGGTTGTAAAACGAAGAGGTATTCCTGCACAATCCGCAATCTTCAAGCAAGTAATATTCATACTCTTTAATCAGTTCTTCATCTATTTCATTCAGACGGATGTCGCCTTGTTCACCACGGAAACGCAGGAAACTGTTCACGGATGAAGTGTAGGTCTCGGCGAGGCGGTGCTTTCCCGTGCGTTTCAGATGTTCCACCAGTTTGTGGGAAAACGCGCGAAGGCAGTATTCGTCATCATCGGGCAACAGGTAAGCCGCCACCACTTCGTCCGCAGAATACGGCTTGCCCGACTCGTCCAAACGGTGGATTATCGCTTCGATTTGCTTCCTCATATTCTGCAGGTTCTGTGCTATTTCCGCCAAATAGCAACTGCGTTCCGGATTTTGTTCAGGGAGTGCCACTTCTCCATCTTTCCATTCTTCGGGGAAAAGTTTGTAACCTGTACTAATTTGCCGTGCCATACGTTCGTGAATCACTTGGAAATAGACGGCTCCTGTTTTTCCTTTTACCCGCGAGGGTCTGAATTTAGCTTTTACTGATGTTGTCATAACATTGATATTTTATTGTTGAAGTATCATTTCGCCCCGCGGCGGTTCACCACGTCTTTAATCATCTCCTTCACATCCATCCCCACCTGAACGAAGTTCTTGTACAAGATACGTTCTTTTTCCTCTTTCGACGGGAAAGTATAGAATTTGGGCAGCGGCACATACCCGGCTTCCTCCTGCCTGATTTCCTCCATGTCAAAATCGGTCTTGCAGAAGAACTTCGAGGTCTTGAACTCCTCGGCTTCCTGTATGTTCATGCTTCCGCCCATGCCGGTCTTGGTCTTCACGAAGTCACGGGCGACTTGCCCGCATATCCATCCTGTAGGCAGGTCGCTAATTTTCGAGGCGGGCACGAGGTTGTCCATGTTTTCGTTCAGGTTGATGCTGGTCTTATCCCGGTCAATGGTCACGCCTCTTTTCAGTTGCACGACCTTGCCGAAGATGTCGTTGCTCAGCCATTCCAAGGTTTCCTTGGATCGGGCAGAACCAGATACGACATTACCTACTGTAGTGATAATCTTCTGCATACCTACCTTCCCGTAGTCTGCCTCTAACTGCGGCAACTCTTGGAATCCCAACGCCACGCTCACCTTGTTGCTTCGCGCCGTACCTATCAGACGGTCTATCTTGTGGAAATACAGCGTGGGCAGCTCGTCCACGATGATGCTTACGGGCACGTTCTTGCCCTGCCCGGTATTCACACGGGTTACCAGTCGATTCAGGATAAGGGCGTTCAATGCTCCGATGATGCTTTCCATTTCCGGGTCGTTGGCTATCAGCAGGTAGCTGGGGTTTTTCGGGTCGCTCACCTTCAGGTCGAAGTCGTCCCCGTCCTTATGGAATATCCAATAAGATTCCTTGGTGGCCAATCGGGAAGTATAGACACGCAACGTGCCTATCATACCCTCCAACTGCTCCATCGCCTTGTTCTGGAAAGCCGTCTGGAACGGGCCGAGCAGCGGGGCAACCTCATTGTCGGTCTGCAACACCTCAAAGATGGTTTGATAACTCTCGTTCAAAAAGGAAAGAATATGCGGCATGTCGGAATACTTGCCCAACCAATAGGCCGGTTCCACGATGTTGCCGCCCTTGCGGTCACGCACTACGCCAGTGAGCTTCCAGAATTTGGTTTCCTTGTCCTGCACTTTTTCCGCATACAGTTTATTCCCGTCCTTGTCGTAAGGCTCCCGCTCGTAGTTCACGAAAAAGTAGATACAAGCGGCAAGAAAGTTGACCGCCGAGGTCTGAAAGAATTGGTCGCTGCCTCCTCCTCCCTCTTTCTTGCCTTTCTGCAAAGATTCCAATAGCGTTTCTGCCGTTTCGCTGGCAGCAGCGAGGTTGGGGATGTACTTTGCCTGTATCGGGTTCACCCTCCGGCTGTATTCCACGTTCACAAAGTTGATGATGTTAAACTTGCAGCCCTTTGGTAGTTTCCCCTGCTTCTGGTTCTTCTTGTAATGGTAATACAGCTTGGTCGCCAAAGTGGGGAACTTATAATCGTAAACTACTAAGGCAAAGCCTTTTGCGGAGTGCTGTCGAATAAATGGTTCGATGATGGAAAAGGTCTTTCCGCTACCTGGAGTGCCGACCACCCATGTTCCTCTGAAAGGATTGACGATATTCACCCATCCCTTGCGGAATTTGCCTTTGTAATAATAGCGCATGGGTACATTCACCGAATACTTGTTCTCCACCAACTCCGTGCATTGTGGAAAAGCCACTCAACTTTGACCCTTTTGGCCACGCAGAATTATCCCTTTTGGCTAAAATATGATTGACCCCTTTGGCTAAAATAGTGTTGCCCACTTGCTTCACCTATAATTATAGTTTTTTTGTGTAGATTTGAGTACCCTTGTCCTGGTGTAACGGGGGAGAAAATAAAATCTATACAAATGAATAAACGAATCAAAAACATTTTAAGATGTTATGCGGCTGGCATAGGAATCAAGGAAACGGCATCTACGTTTCATATTTCCCGTAATACAGTCCGCAAATATGTCCGCTTATTCCTTTCAAGCGGCAAGAGTATTGAACAGCTTCTTTCCCTGCCCAATGGACAGTTGGATGAACTGTTCGGCTGCACGGATACCCGGCATCGGGAGCCTTCATCCAAAAGGATTGAATTGGAGGCCTTGCTTCCCGGATATGTATCTCGTCTGTCACGCAAAGGTATGAGTGTCCGAAAACTGTTCAAGGAGTACCATACCGAATATCCGGACGGCTATCAGTTGTCTTCCTTCAAACGGATTGTCAGCGAATACAGGTTTCACATTAAGGTTGTCGGTCATGTAGAGCACTATGCCGCAGAGCAGATGTATATTGACTTTGCCGGTGACAGACTTGAAGTTGTTGATGAAATGACGGGCGAGACGAAGAAAGCCGAGGTATTTGTTGCCATCCTTCCGTTCAGCCATTATACCTACTGCGAAGCCGTATGGTCGCAACGCAAGGAAGACCTGATAAAGGCATGCGAGAATGCCATTCAATATTTTGAAGGTGTTCCTGCGGCTATCGTCTCCCCGACAATCTGAAGGCTGCCGTCACACGAAGCGACCGCAACGAACCTGTCATCAATGATGATTTCGCCGCTTTTGCCGAATATTACGGCTGTGTGGTCTATCCTGCTCGTGTGCGTCACCCCAAGGACAAGGCTTTGGTAGAAAATGCCGTAAAGCTCCTCTACCGTTCCATTTACCTTGATATAGAGGGAATGACATTTTCCAGTTTGGAGGAACTCAATACCGCCATCCATATTTCCTTGCTTGATTTCAATGAAAAGGTGATGGCCGGACGGGAGATGTCACGCAAGGAAATATTCCTTCATGGAGAGAAGGATTATCTTCGTCCGCTTCCCGTGAAACGCTACGTAATGAAAGAAAGGAAACTGATGACCGTGGGAAAGAACTCTTACGTTTCCTTGTTCAAGCACCATTACAGTGTTCCGAAAGAGTATGTAGGCAGGCGCATGACGATTCTCTATGATGCCGACACGGTGGAAATCTATTGTGGAATGAACCTTGTCGCCACCCACGACCGCTGTGACATTCCTTACACTTATTCTTGGAAAAAGGAGCACAACCTGCCTGGTCATTATGGTCCCTATGACAAGGACTTGGAGGAACTCTTTCAACGTGCCTCGGAAATAGACAACATCGTATTGAACTATCTTCAGGAAGTGGAGCGTGTCATGCAATATCCACCCAAAGCGTTCAGGTCATGCCGTGGCATCATGACACTGGAGAAGAAATACGGCCGTGACCGTCTAGTTGCGGCTTGCGCATGTGCGGATCAGAAATTGCAATACGGATACCAAGCCTTGCGCGAGGTGCTTGAACTGGGAGAAGATGTGGATTTCCTTCCTGATGAGGACGGAAAAGTACAGTCCAACGTGACTTCCCAGATTCCATTGACCCACAAAAATATACGTGGACGTGAATATTACAAAAAAGACAAACAATAAAACTATTATTTATGGAAGTAAACAATAAAACAGCTCCCGTTACGGGACAACAAGACCAGAATACCATATCACTGGATTTAATGAACCGTATGAAATTGCATGGTATGGCAGAGGCTTTCAGGGAAAGTCTTGCCGGCACCACTCCGCAATCCATGACTGCGGACACGTTCCTTTCCATGCTCCTTGCACGCGAATGGGACTATCGCTCCCAGGCTGCCATTGCACGGCTCACCAAAAATGCGGCATTCCGCTACAAGGCTTATATTGAGCAGATTGACTATGCCACGAACCGGGGACTGGACCGCAATCAGATGGAACGTCTCGCCACCCTTGATTTTGTGCATAAGGCACAGAACCTTTTCATTACTGGTTCTTCCGGAACGGGAAAAAGCTATTTGGCCTGTGCCCTTGGACACGAAGCATGCAAAAGGGGATTCCGTACCTTCTATGCCAATGCTCCGAAACTGCTCGGTGCGCTGAAAGTCGCCAAAGTAAAAGGTACACTTGAAGCGGAACTCAAGAAGATTGAGCGTTGCCAGCTACTCATTCTTGACGACTTGTTTATTGTACCACTTGACGCCAAAGAGCGTCCCATACTGCTTGAAATTATTGAGGATAGGCATGAACGGAAATCTGTCATCATCACATCGCAGTATCCATCTTCCAACTGGTATGACATGGTAGGTGATCCAACAATAGCCGATGCAATCCTTGACCGCATCATACATACGGCCCATACTATAGAATTATATGGTGAAAGTATGCGAAAATTAAAATCTAAGAAAAACGAGAATTTTTAAAAGGGTAAAATAATATTGCCCCCCAACACCAGGACTTTAAAGGGTCAATCATATAGTACAAAAAGGTGGGCAAATCTTGCGTGGCCAAAAGGGTCAAAGTTGAGTGGCTTTTCCAGATTATAGTTGCCTTGTCTTTCTTGAATTAAAAGCAAATAAAATCACAATACATTGTGATTTTATTTGCTTTTGATGTTTGAAATTGGTATTTTTGCCGAAAAATCACAATGTACTGTGAATATGAAAGAGATAGGAAAGATTATTAAAGAACGCAGGAAGAGTTTGAAGGTCAATCAGCTGGAACTCTCCGAGTTGGCGGGCGTGGGCATCAATACGCTGGTGGCCATCGAGCGTGGAGAAGGCAATCCTAAATTGGCAACACTGCTTTCCATTCTTGACACGCTTGGGCTTCAAATGACTATCGAATTGAAAAGTTGAATTTAACTGTTAATTGAAATGAGACGATGTGAAGTTTATTTGCACGGTATTAAAGCCGGGATGTTGACAGAAGAGGATAATGGAGAATATACATTCACCTATGATTCTTCTTATTTGGAAAAAGAGGATTATCCATCGGTCAGCTTGACTCTTCCATTACGTGAAGAACCGTATCGGTCAATGGTCTTATTCCCGTTCTTCTTTAATATGTTGTCGGAAGGTGAAAACCGGAAACTGCAATCCCAATTGTTGCACATCGATGCCGAAGATGACTTTGGCATACTGCTGGCCACCGCCCGCTATGATACCATAGGTGCCGTAACCATTAAACCTGTATTGCCATGATGACTTTGAGAGTTTGTCCTTCGACATTGGCAGAGGGATTCGATACTTATTCTCCTGCCGCACGAAAAAAAATGTTTGACGATAAAGCGGTGGCTCATTATCTGAAAGTGCCAAGCCCTTCGACAAATAGTGAAGAAGCCAATGAAGCCATACGGAATGCAAAGCGCATCTCATTGTCGGGCGCACAGCCCAAGTATTCGGTCATTGTTGATGAACAAGAATCGTATCTTCGCTATACACAGGAAGGCGAGCAGGGAACATATATATTAAAGCCGTGTCCCAGCAGTTACCATATACTGAACCGGAATTATTGCGCGGCCAATGAGCATTTGACCATGCAAATTGCGGCACAGGTATATGGAATAGAGACTGCGGCCAACGGGCTTTGCTTTTTCAGCAATGATGAAGCCGCTTATTTGACACGGCGATTTGATGTTCATGACGGGAGAAAATATCAGCAGGAGGATTTTGCGGCATTGATGGGATATACGAAAGCGAATGGAGGAAGTGACTATAAATATTGCAATGGCAGCTATGAAGAGTGTGCGGAGGTAATACAGAAATATGTAAAAGCTGCCCGGATTGATTTGCTTCGTTTCTTCAGGCTGATTGTATTCAATTTCATCTCTTTGAATGACGATGCGCATCTGAAGAATTTCTCTCTGATTAATAGAGGGAACGAATATCGGCTTTCTCCTGCGTATGACTTGATAAACACCTCATTGCATTTGACTGAACCCCGAATATTCGCTCTTGATAAAGGATTGTTTAAAGAAGGAATGAATTTGGGTGATACCCATCAGGTAGGGCGGAAGGATTTCGAGGAATTTGGACGACGCATAGGGTTGGGCAATAAATTGATAAAGCGTGAGCTTGATGAGTTTGTCAAAGAGAAACCATTGGTGCAAGTATTGATAGACCGTTCCTTCCTATCAGAAGAACTGAAAAGTAATATAGGATGTCTATGGGGTACAGGTGTAAGATGCTTTCTTTCTGATGAAGGGCGGATAAAGCATTCTTCAGGAAAGTACTTCTCCTTTTCCCATACCGGTCATACCGTTAAAACTGATTGATAATTATGACGCGTATGTTGGCCGGTATGCCTATCTTTGTGGCAATGAAAACAGAGAAAGGATTGATTTTGTAAGTATTATCATGGCAAAAGAACTGATTCGTGTCCCTAGGGTGCTTGGGGAAAGCTATAATTCCGTGCTGATTGAACGGTTGTATGAGGCAGGTGGAAATGTCATGCTCGATCTGATCATATACCTGGGCAGCTATCACCTCAAAGACTTGTTCGGGACTTCCTGGTTCTCCGTAGAAGACTTCTGCCGTAAGATGGGGTATGACCGTACCAACTTGCAGCGCAAGCTGGATAGCCGGCAGCTCGCGGCCATGTTCGGAAAGAATATGCAGCCGGAATATGTATGTACCGACACGGCAGGACAGAGAATCAGCCATCCTATCGAGACGGTTTTTGAGGCGGCTCTCTATAAACTGGGATTGGAGAACCTCTGCTATCCGACCATTGGCGAGGATGGCCGTACATCCTATAATTTCGTGCAGATCTTGAAACGTTTCGACATAATGACCGATTTCAAGACGAAGAAGTCAACGAAAAGGCTGTACTCGGCAGTGGTAAGCCCGGAGATAAAGAATTTCATGTTCTCGCTCTATAACCTCTTGGAGCTTCAGGATTACCGTAGCCTGCCCAGCCGTTACCGCTATTTCTATCTGGAACTTTCCAAGATGGTTTACCTGATCAAGTATAAGACCACCAAGAATGAGGCTCCTTTTTATGTGCTGACAGTCGATCAACTGGCCAAAAAGCTCGGCATAGAGATTGCCGAACCCAAGGACCGGAAAAAGAAGGTCGCCTCGATACTGAAAAAGATGAATGCTTACTTGAAATATACCAATTTCAATTTCTCTTTGTGAAAGGCGATCATGAGAGATGGGCATATACCGTGTTGTTCTCGTTTCCTAGGCATACGCTGCACTATTTTGATGAAGGACAATATGCTGTCGTGGTGAAGAAATTCTATAAGAACCAGCTTGGGCTGTATGTCGAGATTGCCTACCCGGACACGGATATGGCTGTCAGGAGGAAGAAGATCAAAGAGGTGGAGGAAGATGCCGGACTGTATAAAGAGTTCCTTTTATGGGCAAACTCCCCGGAAAGCGTAGAAAAGAAGAAACAGATATATATCAGTGACTTCGTGCTGTATTCGGCAGGTTTCCGGAAGGATGGGCACAGGAAGAGTTGGAGAGTGCCAATGGAACGGAAGTTGCTCCTGCTCCTGAAGAGTTCATATCTCCGGAGACGGACGGGGCGGTGAACATGGACGATCCAGCTGTGTAGAACCGTCCACGTTTCACGGCTTTTACAGAATTAGTTGTGTAGAAGTGTCCCTATTGGGGTGATTAGATGTGTGGAGTCATCCGCTTTGCCTGTTTTAGTTGTGTAGAAGTGTCCCGTTTGTTGCTTATAGTTGTGTAGAACCGTCCACTCCTTTTGCTTTAGTTGTGTAAAAGCGTCCGGTTTCACTTGTCAGCTGTGTAAAACCGTCCACCAAAATACCCTGTTTTTTTTATATGTCGGTATATCAGTGAAATAAAAGAGAGAAATTTTTAAATAAAAGGTATCGGCTGTGTAAAACCATCCACCAAAATACATAATAAAGACCTAAACTTCTAACCCCTTTAAATATCCCCAAAGCAGTAACATAGAAATGACCGGGAAAATAAATTTTCCCTTCACATGCCATATACGTACTTTCGGAAAAAGATTTTTCGGAAGTATGTGTTGATTTTCACGCTTTTTTATATGATTGGAAGGCGGTTCTGTTCATCTTCTGTATCCGAATTAGTTTTTCAGGGCGTTCCCTTCTGACCGGGCTATTCGTTGCAAGTCCTCGTTACCCTCCAGGCTTTTCCCTGCTATCCCTAACGCTCTACGCTCCGGCTATGCCGGAAGAGAGGTATGATGATTTTTTCCTGAACTGATAGGAACATTGCGAAGGTAGGCGTGGCCGGAACGCCCGATATTGAAAAGCCAAATCTCCATCCTCCCATTCCGGGAGGTAGTATTTACCAGTTCAATCCCGTTCTGATCCGTCTTTCCCGCTTTCTCTTCAATGCACTGTTCCCAATCAGTTGAGGAAAAATTTATGGTTGGGGCGACAAGCGATGTTTGCGAGTATTAATCTTTTAATTTTTGGCAGTATGAAAACGAAGAGAACCGTATTTGAAGTGAATGACGTTTATCGGGTGATGGAAAACAGCGAGTTGATTTATACCTTGACGAACAGTGAGAAACTGAAACGTGAAGAATATAAGTATGAACAGATGGAAATAGAAGGATTGTGCTTGTCTGATGTACTGGAAACACTAACACCCAGCCGTAAAAAAGTCGCTTATGCGGCGATTGAGCTATATAAACGGCTGAAAGAAGGGCAAGTTTGAAAGTCCTGCGCTTTTATCCAGCAATAATGTTTATAAAATGATGCATCCTGTTTTGTGCGATATAGCTACTGAAGAGATGTGGGTGCTGTTGCTGAACAGTTCGTCCAAACTCATCCGTAAAGTCCGTATCTCATGCGGCGGGATAAATACCGCCCCTGTGGATATACGGGTTATCATGAAGCAGGCATTGTATTATAACGCCGTATCTTTTATCATGGTACATAACCACCCATCAGGAGCACGCAAGCCCAGCAGTGCGGATGACCGCTTGACGGAAGCAGTTAAAAAAGCCGCTGAAACATTAGACATCCGTTTGGTTGACCATGTGATTGTGGCAGGCAATAACTATTATAGCTATGCGGACGAGGGAAGATTGCAAAAGAGGGAAAGGTGGACGGGAGAAATCCCGTCTGCCCGGAACTTCGACTTCGGAGTTCTTTTTTGGCAGTCACCCCAAAAAAGAACCAAAAAAATGCTTCCCAGACTATCGGATGTGACATCGTAAAATACGCAAAGGCGTGGCTTTTCTGAATAAATACATATCTTCGCGCCAAAGGTGATCGGAATGAATGTATTTTCTACTTTTGATACAGGCGTTATGGTGGCTCTCTTACTGGGCATTGAGTTTCTTAGAAGTGATATCCGAACGATTCTCTATTGTAAAAGGAATGATCCCAGGATTCTTAAGAGTTGCTTATATACGCTGCTTATATTATTGACCAGCCTTTATTCTATTGTGGCCGGAGCCATGCTTCATCCGGAGCCCGTACCTGTTTATGAGTTGATACCCGGTTTTCAATATGGGGTTTATGGCTTTTCTTTTTCGTTTATATTGCTCGCTGTTGCATGTCTTTATCGTAAAACATTACCTTTTGTCCTTTTGGGCTACGCTATGATATATGTGATCGGTGTATTGATACCACTACTTAGGTATGTAGTGTCTATGATGGATTATTTCACTCGCACAAGGGTATAGCAGGTTAATTTCTTGATTGTATCGGATTGCCCTTTCTGTGGGCTGCCTCCCCCGCTTCTTTCCTCCGATCCGAGTCCGGCTTTTTGCTCGGCAAAGGTTTCGGGATTCCGCAAATGGCAAGTTACGGCCATGCGCCTTTACTGTATGGAAAATAACGATGAAGAAGTGTCTTCCCGACATTTTCCATAAGTGAAACTTGGCTTATTGCTTGCAATCCAGACCTTGATATGCCGAAAAAAGGCTCAGAACTCAGATGGGGAATGACATCAAAAAAAAGGTCGGCTGACCAAAGACCTTCCCGATACAAAAAATGAAAAGGTCTTGAATCTAGCTGAAGAATAAATCAGATGTTCAACTTAAATAATGCTAATATGGAAAATTTGATTACACAAATCAACAAAGAGAGATTGGTTAATAGCGACACAGCTCTTATGATGAAGGAATTATACTATTACGTGCCTTGTGAGTATTGGTATGACAAACAGGATAGGCTACGCACCGATATTGAGGGAAGGAATACTCCGATGTATATGTGCGAGTGCCCGACACTGGCAGCATGTATCCAATGGATGATACAGACTCGTGAATATACGTTTCAAACAGAACAAAACGTGGCGGTCTGGCATGTGGTTGTGAGGGCTGGAGATTATGTGTTGTATGACTCCGAAAGTAATGCGGACGCTTTTTGTTGTTTGGAAGAAGCACTGGAAAAAGCGGTACAGGAGTGCATGGAGTTATTGTATTAAAATTAAATAACTCCTCTTTACAGGGATAATCTTGCTAAGAGGTGGAATTGCAGACGATCTTTGAGAATCATCTTTGAAGGATGGGCAGACGTTTAGATTTATTTGTTATTTTTGTTCTCGGATTTCAGCGCAATTCCATTCCTTCTTAATAGGCGATATACTGTTCCGCTACTGCCTATGTTTAATATTTTCTGTATCTCCCTTACCGGCGTTCCGGATTCATAGAGCTGGATGCAGCTTTTCTGCTTGGCGATGTTGTTTTTGTTGATAAGTGTCTTTCTGCCGAATTTGACACCTTTTTCCTTGGCGATTCTTCTGCCTTCTTGGGTTCTCTCATAGATAAGGTCTCTTTCAAACTGAGCGAAAGCACCGAGAATGTTGTTCATCAGTTGGCCGATTGCGCCTTCCGTACTGATGTTGTCTTGCAGTGAGGTGAATTGGATGCCCCTATTCTTGAAATCTTCCAATAGCGTAAGGATATTCTTCAGCGAACGGCCAAGCCGGTCCAGCTTATATACGACAAGTGTGTCGCCTTCCCGGAGAAAGCTCAGGCAGGCATCCAGCTCCGGGCGGTTTTGTTGACGTCCAGTCATTTTCTCAGAGAAGATCTTCTCGCATCCGGCAGCCTTCAACGCTTCCAGTTGCATATCCAGATGTTGTTCCTTGGTGGAAACACGGGCATATCCTATTTTCATCCTGTTTTCGTATTTAAATGTGTAATGAAGGTTTTAATTCTTCACTTTTTCAAATATGAAGACATTAATTCTTCATATTCCTCACGGCTGTATTGGTTGAACCCCTTTTGCTTCATTGCCAAAAGAAGCCTTTCCAGTTCTCCGATAGTCACTACCTGTTTGCCGATAACGGTAAATTGTTCCCATTCTCCCTTTTCGTTGAGCAGGTATTCCCGGTGTGCAAAACAGTAAAGAGAACCATCGATGTCATTCCGTTTCTGCCATTGACGCAGGTGCTTCAAACTGGTGAAATCACGGGTGACAGTACGTGGAATGGGAACCAATACGTCAATTTCCATCTTGAATTTTATATTCTCTTCCGCTTCTCGCATGGCAAGGTTTACTTTAGGGCTATTTCAGAATTAGTGAATTTATTGATTTTTGGAAATTTCATAAGCAATAGCACTCGGAAATTCTTCTCCTTGTAAATATCCAATTACTGCTTCCTTATCCATTTGTTCCAATAATCTTCTTGTATTTTCCATTGCCTGTTTTCGTCTGCTGTTCAGGGAATCCTCCTGTAAATTAAAGACACGGATGGTTTCTGCTGCATCTGTATCATTTCTATTTGCAGGTTCGATAACGCCATTTGTTGAAAAAATAAAACGACCTTCTATATTGTCTGTCACTGGATTAAGAATGTGGTTGTATTTTTTCAACCGTTTGTTATAATCGTTCTTTTCGACAGTCTTATCCTTAAAATCGGCTCCAAATTTGGAATCGTGGACTGCTGCAATCATATTTTGCCAATCAAATGTTTGGCGTGGGGAAATATCTCTTTTTATGAAGTGATCAATGTGGTAGTTGTCCTCAAATTTTATCTCTGTATAGCCACATAAGTAATTTTGGTCATCCATACATTGAAGCAGGCAATCTTCATATATAGATTGACTTTGTTCTGTATGAATGTCCTCCCACTTATTGGAAGAGTTTTTACGCTTGAATTTAGTTAAGGAGGAAGGCTCCTCTGATTTATTTATTTTTTTCATCGTTCTCTTTTCTTACAGATTCCAGTTTTAAATTAACTATATCTGGATCTAATTTACCTAATTGCTTGGATAATTCTTCGAAGATTTTTTGAAAAGTAGTGGAATCGCTTTCTTTTAATGCCTTATATGCATCATTTATTTGTTCTTTACTTTCAAGTTTCTTGCCATTGAAATGGAAAAGTAATTGGCTAATACTTCATTGACCAGTTTTCCATAGGGATTGAATGATGTATGATTCAGATTGCCATTATCCAATAAAAAAATCTGGTGGGAAGTAAGGTCAGAAAGTACATGAGGTGAATGGCTTGACAAGAAGAATTGACAATTAGGAAAAATCGTACGCAATTTATCAACAATTTCCATTTGCCATTTAGGGTGTAAATGCAAATCAACTTCATCAATGAACACAATTCCTTCTCCCTGTAGTGGGTAGTCACTGTTTGGATTGGCCATAGCGAACCTTCGTGCAAGATCGCATACTAAAGCCAAGTAACATTTTTCTCCTTGTGATAATTGGTTGAATTCAATGATTTCAGAATCTTTTTGAATAACATATCTTTGAGGATTACGACGAACACGAAGATCACTGAAATCAGGGAAGAATCTTTTTATGGCTTCTCTGATTGTAGAAAGTTTTTTGTCCTGATAATTTCTGTTGTCACGTATGTGTTCATTCTCGTTATCTTCTTGTTTTCTATACCATTCAAAAAGAACGAAATTCAGTATTTCCTTTTAGTGCATTTTCATAGGTGTCCCAAATCTCAGGTTCTTTTCCCCCTCTTTTCAGATGAGCCGGTGCATTGTTGATTGCCCGGTTTACCGGATAATACATAATTACTGGGATATTTCCTCCCTGAGTTGCACTATGATGTATCTCATTGATATATTCCATCATATCCCGGAGTTCAGTTTTTCCGTTATCTGTTTTATTTTTAGCATAAGATTTAGAACGGTATAAAATCCATTCACCGGAATTTTTTACTTTGATAGAGATTGAACATCCACTTTTCGAATTGTTTTTTATATCCGATTCAGCGATGAGTGTACCGGATGATTTCGGATTTCTGATTCTGGCTAAAAGCCAAGAAAGCACAAGTGAAAAGGAATCCAATACACTTGTTTTACCAGCCCCGTTGACACCGACGAAAAGATTTATATGTTCGTCCAATGCAGGTATTTCTAAATATTCTATACCCCTGAAATTTTCTATTTTTATTGATTCTATTATCATAAGCGATTCTTTATTCTTTAACAAATATACGAAAAAAACAACAGAATAACAGATGTGTATCGAAAGAAATTTCTTCTGTTTCTTGTATAGATATTAATGTTTACAGTACATTTATGATCGTATGGGCAGGAAGTTCCAGTTTGGAGAAAGCAAACATTTTCTTGCCCAAATCCTTTAGCGATGCCCCAATATGATATACTTCCGTATTATCAATGATTAAGAAGCGGTCATGACTACTTTTGTAGGTTCTAGCTTCAATGGGAGGATATTGGTCATTGTGTTTGTTTAAATCAAGTTGGAGCTGTGCGTTTATTTTGTGTATAAATAGTAGCTGATACTCCACTGTTTCGTTTGCTCAACATGAGTAACACGGATTCATCTACATAGTTGTCGATAAGCACAAGTGAGCATTTGGCAGACTTTATTAAATCTGTAGCAAACTTATACGCATCGAATATCTGACCGTCAAAGAATATACCTTCCACCGGAGGCAATGAGGTGCGCACGAAAAAGTCGATTTTTGCATCATGTTCAGCAATGGTTTTCTCTATCTGGAAAAACTTGTTATCCATTTTCTGCTCAATCTCATTCAACCGTTGATTAATAGAATATCCTTTTAATAGATAATCTTTTAAAACCTTATTCGCCCATTGGCGAAACTGTATTCCTCTTTGACTTTTAACTCTGTAACCAACAGAAAGAATCATATCAAGGTTGTAGAACTCAACCTGTCTAGTGACGAATCGTTCACCCTCTTTTTGAACTGTCGCAAATTTTGCGACAGTTGGAATATCTATTAATTCCTCTTTTAAAGCATTGCTTATGTGTTTGCCTATTGTTTTTATATCTCTGTCGAATAACTCTGATAATTGTTGGCGGTTTAGCCAAACGGTTTCATCTTCTAAACGTACTTCCAGTTTTACGGCTTCATCCGGTTGGTATAGTATGATTTCTCCTTGCTTCTCCATCTGATGTTTCTTTTTTATCTATCTGTCGCAAAGATAGATAAAAGAAACATCTAAAAGCATTTTTTCCGAAAGTATTCTTCTAATTTTTCCGTTTCTCTTTTGTTTTAATAAAACAGAAACATTCTGCTGTTTTAAAAATCAGTTATCTGTTTGCTATTCATAGTTAGGGTATCAAATAACTAAAATTCAAATGGAAACGCAAATCTATATTTTATGCAGATTTGTTTGTTAGAAGCGGAGAAAAGGACACAAGACATGATAAGAATCATAGGTCGGGGAGCGCCGCACGGCAAGGGGGGCACCAGCCTCCCCCCAATCATGGAATATGGAATAGGGGTGGACGACATTATCTTTGGAGAGGATTTTGATGGCGGCGGGAAGAGATGACTAAACGCTAAAAAATATTCTCGTTTAATACGCACCTTTTATTCTTCAGGCAGCGTATTGAACGGGATGGGATTAAAATGTTGGCGAACCTGCTTTTTTCGAAAGTTCCTGCCAATAGTTGAAGTCACTCGGTGAAAGATGCTCTTGCATCCAGTCACGCATACCAATATCGTTTCTTTCGTTCACATATCTCGTAAACGGAATCATTGTCTTACATGCTTCAAATCCAAGCATTCTCATATGGCGTGAAATGTTGGGAGGAAGACCTTCCAACCACTCTTTATAATACATTATCAATCTGTTTTCTTGGATTGGAACCGCTTGTCGGTGGTAAATATAGCTGGCGTTTCCGATTCTAATATCTCTGGCCTTATTTTCCCGTTCTTCTTCAGGTAGCCGACTTAAATATTCAGCTTGTGCTATTCTGCATTTGGAGTTTGGATGTTCCATGGTATTTTATATAATTAAGACTCTTCAATGATACGGTTCATCAAATCACATATTTTTTGGCAGCTATGACGGTCTGCGCAAGCAGGATAGGGGCATTTCTCAAAGGATGCCTGATTATCCGTAACTATGAAACCTCCGGAACGACGTACATAACTTACCGGATGAAAATAAATATCTTCCTTTTTCGGCCTATAAGTACATAGTCTTATAAGGCTGTTCAGCTCTTTGCAAATTTGCTCACATTTTTCTTTGGGATAATGTGGCAAATCACTGAATGCTTCGTAGGGGACAAAGGCAAATGCTTTGTCATCCCACATGACAGGTGTGTAATTCTGTACCATTTGTTATTTGGAATAAGGATGGCTGGCAGATTCCGTATTTCTGTATCAGTTAGGTAATCCGTCACTATTTAAGTGCGCCTGGGCAAACTCCCGGAGGTTCGTTTCGGCAATGCACTTTTCATAAATCTCATCCAATACTTCTTGCATATTTTCTACTTTATTGAATTTTAAGGGGCTGCCGTTTGTTGCGGCTTGCCTTTCCAGTTGTTCGATGATACTGGGAAATATCCCACGCAATAAACCGACGGTAGCTACGGCTGTAGCTGGTTCTACCTCTATTGTAATCTTTTTCTTTTCCATATCGTTGTATTATGTTATCAAAAGTAATAATTATTAGGATATTGGTAAGCATTTCTTCTGAAACTTTTTAAAGATATTGTTTTAAGATGACATACTGTGTTTTTGCGTTCACGCAGTATTCTTTCCCACCCTCCCCTTCATCGGAATGACTGTTCTCATTTCCGGTTTACCCGTAGTCATCCGCTATGCGGCTGATTATGGGCAAACCAGAAAAGAGAAGTTCCAAACGTGGGCGGGATTGCAATGGTCATCATCCGGAGCTTCGGCATTGCCGAAACAACCTCCTTCTTCCGTATTGCAGCCCCGTCCTTTTACCGTTTGTCCCGGCAGTCCGTTGCTAACCCGTTCCCCCCTGCCACTTGTGGCAGGGAGATAGGAATACGGTTTTGCAGGCAAAACCGTATGGCTTGTTTTACTTTCCGTACTGCCCTTTTCCTAGTTTTCTGCCTCCCTTAATGTGCGTTTTTCATAGCCCCATCTGAGACCCTTTGTTTTTGAACGGCAAATTTATTTCGGTGGATGGATACGAAAGAGTTCCGGTCTTCGCCCTTTGTCCCGAAAAAAATAACGCCGGACGGCTTCGCTGTCCCCAACATTTTTTGTCGTCCAAAACTTTTCTTAATCCCTCCTTCCTTATTGTTGTGTGCCGTAAAAAAAAGGCTCATAAACTCAGATGGGGCATGAAAGCTCAAAAAAAAAGTCGGCAGAAAGAAAAGGCCATCCCGGAAAGGGGTTTTAAAAAAGGTCTTTAAATCTAGCTGAAGCATAAAATTAGAAGTTTAACAATCCAAAAAAACAACGAGTTATGTCACGAGTACACTATTTAGAAGGAGATTATGAACAGTTAGTTATTAATGAAACGATAGACGGTCTTTTTTCCAGTTATCGTATAGACCGCAATTCATTGCCAAAAGGATTTTTCCTTTATGAGATTAGATGGGATGACAGCTTATCTTCATTGGCAGAGATTAGCCCCTCTGTGGTGGTGAATCATGCAGGTTCATTCATTACAAAGTCACCCCTTGAATTTGATGCAAACAATAGCATACGGATAACCTATACCAATTTTATCGAGTTCTGCCAGTTTGGTGAGTGGGCTTATGAGAAACTGGCTGTATTGGATTGTAATTCCGGTAATGTTGCGGTGATAAGCCCAGACAGGAGATTGCAGACCACTGAAGAGATTGAGATTTTTTTGAGTGGGCATTGTGGATATCATCTGAGTGAGATTAATTGGATGGTGATGAAAGGCGATGTGCTGTTTTTGAACGAGAACGATTTTTAATGAGTATAACCGTAACTGCCTCTTGGAATGGGGCAGTTACATAAAATATTATAAGTATGAAGTGGATAGATAAGATGGTAGAACGCATTACCCGAAAAGAAACTGCTTTAAATGACCGCTTTTGTGTAAATCGGCATACGGTTGTATGTCAGAGTGGTATGACTGATTATGTTTCTGTAACGATTGATAATACCGATGGTTTTGATTTCGATTTTTGGACAAAACAACTTTGTTTTGAGAAGGACTGTAAATATCGCTCGGAGATAAAAGCGGCTTTTGATAAAATCTATGGCACAAGGAATATAGAATGTTGTGAATAATGAAGTCAGAAAAGTATGATACCAAAGGAGATAATGAAACTTTATGAAAAGCTTGCTTTCAGTCGGGGATATGAAGAAGCCTTTCGGGATTTTTTGGATGTTTGTCTTTACTATTTGTCTGTCGGGATGTTGGCGGAGGATTATCGTAGAGTGGAAAAAAGATATAAGCCATATGAAATGGAACTTTTTGTTCAAATGTTTTATAGGGTGTCTGAATATTCGGAAGGATTTTGCGATGTCTTGGGAGATATGTTCATGGAGTGTGTCAGTCATGGGAATAACGGACAGTTCTTTACCCCGATACACGTTGCTGATTTGATGGCATGTATGGGGGGAAATAGGCTGAAACCTAAACAGTCGGTCTGTGATTCGTGCTGTGGTTCCGGCAGGATGCTACTTTCCGCTGTAAAAAAATGTGCGGAAGAGAATGATGGAGGAAGGCTTTTTTGTTATGGCTCGGATATAGATTTGATTTGTGTAAAGATGACCGTTGTCAATCTGATGATGAATAGCGTACCCGGTGAAGTCGCATGGATGAATACATTGACAATGCAGCATTGGAGAAGTTATCATATAGATTTACAGCTGATAGCCGGAGTATGGTTGCCTATTTTAAAGATAACGGAAGCAGGTGACACTTCTTTTATTAGGAAACTTGAAAATGCAATGGAGGATAATTCTGAATTGAAGAGGTCGATTCAGAGCAACGCAAGGGCTACGCAGCTGACTTTTGATTTTTGACAAGATAAATATGTAAAAAGGATTTTGGTATGAAAGCAATAAGAACAAAAGAGGTGAATGAGAACGTCAAAGCGGCGAACAGTTGTTTGCGTAAAGCGAAATGGCAGGCTAAGGAATTGGCTGTTTTTACAGGTGAAGTAGTGCGTCTGATGGATAAGGAAGGGCATTCTCTACAAGGGTTCTTTAATCGGGTGGAGTTTGTTCTGGTGGACGGCACTATTAAATTCCGTGTAGTTATAAATCCTATTCTTGAATGTGAGAACTGTATAATGGCTTCTTGCCATGAAGACTATCTTTATGAGGTGGTCTCGGTGGAAAAGTTTACCTATAAAAATTATAGGTATCATTTGTAATGATATTGTATTTTAATGATTATAAACTGATTTATATTATAACAATGATGGGCAAAATTAATAATATTCCCGTTTTGAATGAAGATGTTATTCGTTTGGTTGTACTCAATGAGGAAATTATTGGGTATATCTATCCACGAAGGACTTCTTATGTGGTGGCATTGGAGATAAAGCCGGGACGTACTACCTCTTTGGCTACATCTGTCAATAAACAATGCATGGTTTTGTTGAGTGATAAGGTTCGTTTGGCCACGGAACAGGATTTCGATGATTTTCATATATGCTTTGATGGTTTCAGAAATAACACTATGTATTGTTATAATCAGGGAACGGAACCTATATACCTTCAATGAAGCACATTCTCCCTTCTTTTAGATTAGGGAAGGGAGGGTATTTTGCTGTTCTCTACTTTTTGGCAAGTACCCCAAAAAAGTAGCAAAAAGCGCTTGGAGTTACTGGTAATCCCATTAATTTGCGTTCACGCAGTATTCTTTCCACCCTCCCCTTCATCGGAATGACTGTTCTCATTCCCGGTTTACCCGTAATCATCCGCTATGCGGCTGATTATGGGTAAACCGGAAAAGAGAAGTTCCAAACGTGGGCGGGATTGCAATGGTCATCATCCGGAGCTTCGGCATTGCCGAAACAACCTCCTTCTTCCGTATTGCAGTCCCTTCCTTTTACCGTTTGTCCCGGCAGTCCGTTGTTAACCCGTTCCCCCCTGCCACTTGGTGGCACGGAGATAGGAATACGGTTTTGCAGGCAAAACCGTATGGCTTGTTTTACTTTCCGTACTGCCCTTTTCCTTGTTTTCTGCCTCCCTAATGTGCTTTTCATAGCTCCATCTGAGATCCTTTGTTTTTGAACGGCAAATTTATTTCGGTGGATGGATACGAAAGAGTTCCGGTCTTCGCCCTTTGTCCCGAAAAAAATAACGCCGGACGGCTTCGCTGTCCCCAACATTTTTTGTCGTCCAAAACTTTTCTCAATCCCTCCTTCCTTATTGATGCGTGCCGTAAAAAAAAGGCTCATAAACTCAGATGGGGCATGAAAGCTCAAAAAAAAAGTCGGCAGAAAGAAAAGGCCATCCCGGAAAGGGGTTTAAAAAAAGGTCTTTAAATCTAGCTGAAGCATAAGTTTAATTTTAATAGATAAAAGACTATGGCACATCAGAGTAAATATCCTAGTTTAGACAGACAATGGCATAAGATGATGTTTTCTTTCTTTGAGTATCTTCCTATGCAATATCGGCAGGCAACGGAAAGAGAATGGCAAATTCGTAAGATGATATGGAGTTTTAAGGATGGAAAAGCTTATTTGAATATAGCTTGGATGATAGCGAATAAGTTACATCAAGTTTTTGGTGATGATGTTAAGAATATTGTTTTTGCTTGTGTTCCGGCTTCTTCCGCTGATAAGAATGAACTTCGTTATAAGGGGTTTGCTTCGGCTGTGTGTAAGTTTTCAGGTGCTATCAATGCGTATGAACATATACGTGTCAGTGGAGATCGTTTGGCTATTCACGAGAAATTTGACAGCAAGTCGCTTCAAAAAGTACAAGTGATAGAATTTGACAAGGACTTTTTTCGGGGTAAGAAAATCTTGGTATTTGACGATATTTTAACAAAAGGGTTTTCGTATGCTCGTTTCGCATGTCAGTTGGAAAAAATAGGAGGTGAGGTTTTGGGAGGTTTCTTTTTAGGTAAAACAGTTGTCCGTATGTTATAAGATGAAAGAAAAAGAGAGTTATATAGAGAAGCAGAAGGATATCTGGAGATACTACTTGGTTCACTTATCGTTATGAGGTGAATGGAATGGTGTATGAAACTTCGGCAGGTTCGTTGGATATATGTAGAAAGGCACGTGATAAATGGATGAAAATGATGTCCGTTGCTTTTACCGGTCATAGAACGATACGAACAAATAAATATGCTTTGTCCGTATCGTTGAATGAAGAGGTACGTTTCTGCTATGAGAATGGAATCCGTTTTTTCTATATTGGTTGTGCGGTTGGATTTGACATGATGGCTGCTCATACCGTACTTGAACAAAGGAAACAATATCCCGATATGGTTTTGGTGGCGGTTGTTCCTTATGTCGGGCAAGATGTGTATTTCAACAAAGAGGACAAACAGAGGTATGCTGATATTTTGCGCCAAGCCGACAAGGTGGTAGTTCTATCCGAATATTATTATGCCCAATGCTATGCCCACCGTAATGATTACATGATTTCACACGCCTGTAGGCTGATTGCCTATTGGGATGGAAAATCTGCCGGAGGAACTTCTTATACGTTTAACAAGGCACAAAAAAAGAAATTGGTGATATACAATCTGTTTTGATTCAGATTGTATATCGTTGTTTTCCAGCGGTATGATCAAACGTGGCGATGTCATACTGTCTGGTTGCTGTAAGTGCTAATACTTCCGATGCAAAAGAGAAAGACACAATAAATATGAAAAGCAATGATAGATGAATTTTACTTAATTGTTTTACCTTTGTAAAACATTAGTGTCCCATTAAAATTGGGACGAATTAAAAATTAAATAAACTTGGCCCATTTGGTCCGAATCGTTCTTTGTCATTTTGAAATTTAGTTTTATCAAAGAGGTCTCTCAGATGAGTCTTATCAGTCAATGAGATGCTCAGTATTTGTAACACTTCATATGTACTTCTGTTCAGTTGCATATCGTGTTGAATGATTGCCACCAAACAGTAAGCGCATATAGCAGCATATATCTGTATTCGAACAGCATTCTCTGTAGTTCCCCAAAATCTTTTGATTTTAAGGTGCTGCTTGAGCCATTTGAAAAACAGCTCTACCTGCCAGCGATTTTATAAAGTTCAGCAACTTGAAGCGCAGATATATGCATCGCATTGGTTATGAATGTAAATTCTCGTTCTTGTTCTTCATCCCAATATTTAACCAATCTAAGTGGCTCTGGATAATATTGTTTAGGATAGAATCCTGTCAGAAATACACTTGCGTCTGAAAGCACATTCTTAGGCAGCCTACGTTTCCATTGGATGGATTTGTACCCGAGATTCTTTTTTGCTCTGACAACAAAGTAGGCTTCAATTTGATGAATTTTATACAGTATTTTGAAGTTGTTATAACCGCGGTCAAAGATGTAATAAGAGCTTGGTTCATAAGGAATTTCAATCATAACTTTAGAATCGTGTACGGATGCTTCCGTGATATGAAAGAATGCAGGAATCTGTGTTTCCACATCATATAATGTATGCACTTTGATACCACCTTTCTTTTTGCGGAATTTTGCCCACCAAAAGACTGAAAGGCACAGGTCAATAGTAGTCGAATCGAAAGCATAAACGTTACCGCCAAGTTTGAAAATATGATTAGCACACTTTTGTCGTGCTTCGCTAACCAGGTAGTAAGCATATTCTTCAAAGATGTGATAGTCTCTATCTTGATTTGCTCTTGCCAGCGATGACTTTGATACATTTTTACCCATTCCTAAATGATAACATTTGGAATGATGAGCTTCAAGAGCAACTATCAAATCTCGCAGACTTTCACGATTAGAAAGTTGACCAAACATCAAAGCAAGTAGTTGATTCCAGCAGGTGAAGTGCTTCACATATTTATCACCATCATACTTGGTGACTATGCGGTTAAACTTACTTCGATTCAGAAATGAAGCCAATTGAGCGAAAACGTATTTGTCTTGGAACATATGCCATCGGATTAATCTGATGCAAAGCTACAAATTCAAGTCCGTTCGCTCGGAAAATCGCTGTAACTAACTAAATTTCAAATATTTCAAAGAACTCTTTTAGATTTTAATGGGACAACAATGTTTGTAAAAGGTAAAACAATATGCGTTTTTCAGATACAGAGAACAATATGACCTTTTGCATAGGTGTGTGTTGGTTAGGAACTCCAAATATGGAGTCGTTGCAGAAAATAATGATGAACTTGAATATTATTGAGGATGGAAACAATGGAAGCTAATGAACTGATGCGATATGCCTATGAATTACTGCAAGGGCATTCGAATGAAGAATGTGCCCGAATATTAAGAGAAGTGGTGGCCGAGTGTCAGGTGTGTATAAAGAACTGTGAAGAAGGTGTTTTCGAAAATATGCTAAAGTAATAACAACAAGAATATGGAAATTACTCATAAAAATCAAGGAGAACTTGACTCAACCATGCTCCCATTCGTGATGAGAGAGCTGGTAGAACTGGTCATGAAGAAAAAGGCATTGCCTTTAGGCGATGCACTGTATTATATATATTCTTCCAAGTTGTATAAATCTTTGCTGGATAAGAGTACCAAGTTATGGTATTCAAGTACATTGTCGCTTTATGAAACATTGGAGAAGGAAAAAACAGAAGAAAAACGACGGTATAACGGTGACACGAAGATCCTGCTTTTCAAGATGTTCTGCATTGAGAATTATAGGGAGGAAAAGAAACAAAGTGCGGAAGAAACCTTGTTGTTGTTTTCGGACTATGGGGTTTTTGATTTTTTGGATGAGACTTTTGAAATGCTTCATACCCAAGACCCCGAATATATATTAGATACTATAACGACTTATATCAATAAAAGAAAATGAGACTATTTCATGGATCTACAGTTACCGTGAAACGCCCTAATATACAGAAAGGACGGAAGGCTACGGACTTTGGGAAGGGATTTTATACGACAACCAACTTTGAACAAGCAAAAAAATGGGCTTTGTTGAAGAAGAACAGGGAACAGAGCGAAAAAGCAATCGTCTCTGTTTATGAAGTTCCCGATGATATTCTTGATAGGGAATATCCGGTTCTTCGGTTTATGGGTGCGACAAAAGAATGGCTGGAGTTTGTTGTCAACAACCGCAGAGGAAGAGAAAACGGTGACTATGACCTAATAATGGGGCCTGCCGCAAATGACCAGTTATATGCGACAATTCGGCTTTATGAACAGAGAGTTGTTACGGCTGAAGCCGCTATTGAGATGCTGAAAGCGCATAAGTTGTTCAATCAGCTTTCATTTCATACGGTAACAGTCGCTTTGTTGTTGAAGTTTGTTGAATCAATTGAAGTGGGGTAAAGAATATGTGAAGTGAAAATAGGGGGAAGTTTATCCCCCAATGGTAAGGTTGTTTTTTGCGTCCACTTAGTTTTTTCCTACCCACCCTTTCAGCGGAGTGACTGCCCGGCAGTCTGTTGCTTACCCATATGTCCTAGCCTTTTAGGGCTGTAGATAGGTAGTTGGATATTTCGCTGCCAAATCGGCAGTCCGCTTCAATCGTTTGCTTGCTTTTCTCCGAGTGGAGCCTTTCTGCTTTTCCGGTGGTGTAATCTTCTTTTATTGGAAACAGGTGTAGTGGCTGTATGCCTGTGTGGTTATGTTCTCCCGGCAGAATCCGCAAGTCAGTTCTTCCGTTGCAGCTTTTCATTTTATCGTGCAGTCACTTTTTTCGATACGTGGAATATGATATGCTTCATTCTTCGGCTTCATTTTTTTAAAAGGAATTGCAGATGTTTCTTCCGGTGTGTCGATAGGCGGCTGACCATCTTTTCGGGATGTGCCATGCTTGCTGTCTAACCGGTTGTTTTTTGCATCCTTTCCAAACCTGTTACTGATTTTCAAGTTTTGTCTTTTTCATATCATTTTTTAGGGAAGTCAAATCATTTTCCGTTGCAAATATAGATTGTTGCTAACCCCTTTTACGGGGATAAGGGGACGATTCACAAACACCACGTTGTTATTCGTCTGAAATCTTCCTTTTTTTGCCTTGCACAAAAAGCGTATTTAACCCGAATTATTCGTTGCCATCTTCACCAATAAAAAAGTTACAAATCTTCCTTTTTCCGGCCAGCATAAAAAGAGTATTTATATCTTTTTTCATGGTGTCCCCCAAAGCCAACAATCAGTTATTGCACTGTAAAATTGATTAATTAACTTCTAAAAAATCAGAGATATGAAAAAGATTGAAAATTCATTCGCAGTAACAGGCAGGATTTGTAGGGATGCAGAAATCCATTTATTCGAAATAGTAAAGGTTGCACACTTCTCTATTGTGGTCAGTCGCATAGGCAAGATAAATGAAGAAAAAACATTTGTTTCCTCTGTTATGAAAGTTGAAGCCTAGAGTAAGATGGAAGACCGCTATGCTTTTTGGATACTGCAAAAAGATGTACTGATTACCGTTGAAGGCTACTTTAAGCCGGAAGAATGGACGGATTCTAAAAGTGGGGAGAAACGTAACCGCATTGTGATGGTAGCTACTAAGTTCTACCCGACTCCGGAAAAAGAAGAACCCCCGGACTAAAAAGAAAAAGCAATCAAACGATTGAAGCGGCACAAGGTCGCTTCAATCGTTTGCTAATGCGGCAGAAGATTATAAAAAAAGTGTTTCTTAATTTGGTGATTTTCAGATTTATCGGTATTTTTGTATCAAAAATGATACCTAAATATGTTTTTCTCTATGAAAAGATTATATGATACATATACAATATACGAATTTTCAGATGAATGTATTGTAAAGGAAATCTGCAAGAGAGTTAAGTCTATAAGACTTAGCTGCTGTTTTTCCCAGCAAGAATTTGCGGATAAGGCAGGAGTATCTATCGTTACTATTAAGAGAATAGAATCTTGTAAAGTAAGTGATATTGCCCTAAGTACATTGCTTAAGATTTTGCGTATAAGTGGAACTCTTGAAGGCGTTGTCGGTTTGGTTCCGGAACTTCCAGACTCCCCTTTCCTAATCAATGAAAAAACAGGTAAAAGAATACAAAGAATTAACGGTAAACGTAAGATGGTATGAAGAAAGAGCCGATTATAGTGAATGTATATCTGTGGGGGACTTGCATTGGCAAATTGAATTGGGACTTTGAAAAGCATTGTTCTGTATTCCAATTTACGGATGAATATAGGAAACAAGATTATGATATATGCCCTTCCACACACCCTAAGAGAACCCCTTTGTTTGCGTCTTTCTATGGGAATAAAGATAAATTATATCAAGGGCTTCCGGAATTTCTTGCAGATGCGCTTCCTGACAAATGGGGGGCTTCCCTATTTGACCAATGGCTCACGGATAATAATATAAAGGTTACGGAATCATTGCCTCTATTGAAGCTCTCTTATATTGGCAAGAGGGCTATGGGAGCATTGGAATTTGAACCGGAATTTAATGATGATGCCATCCATGAGTCAGTAAATATGTCATCATTGGCAACTTTGGCTCTAAAATATATAATGATCGAGATGCTGCTGTCATATCACCGGAGGATAGCCTCACGATGAAAAAGTTGATATATCTTGGAACTTCTGCCGGTGGCATGCGCCCGAAGGCAGTGATTGCCTATAATCTCGAAACGGAAGAGTTTCGTTCCGGCCAGGTGGATTTGCCTGAAAATTTTAAGCAGTATATCATCAAATTTAAAGAAGCAGATGACTCTCCTACCACAGAGATAGAAATGGTATATAGCGAAATGGCAAAGGCGGCGGGAATCAACATGATGCCATGCTTCCTGAAAGAAATTGATGGAAGAAATCATTTCGTAACGGAAAGATTTGATCGTAAGAATGGAGAAAAGCTCTTTAGTCAGACCCTTGCGGCCATTATGCCGGGTGCAGATGATTATATGAAGCTGTGTTGGATAGCAGAGACTCTGAAACTTCCCCAGGAAGACAAAGATCAGATATTTATCAGAATGGTATTTAATTATGTCGCAGGTATATCCGATGATCATAATAAGAACATATCGTTTATCATGGATAAGGCAGGGGTATGGCGTTTATCACCTGCATATGATGTAATGTTCACGGCAAATACATGGGAAAATTCTTCAGCACACATTCATTCGATGGGCGTGATGGGCAAAAGGTCTGCCTTGACTACAAGTGATTTCGTCAACTTTGCCGAGGATTTTGTAGAGGAGCCCGAAAAGAAGATATTACAGGTGTTCGATGCTGTAAGCAAATTTCAATCGTTATGCGCCACGTATGGCATAGATAAGGCTATATCTGATAAAATCCAACATGTATTGGATGGATTGGTCACTGATGATTTGGATTTGCTGCAATTAACTTAAAGAACAGTAGATGGTGATAGTTGCTCCAGTCTTTTCTGGAACGGCTTTCTTCTCTTTTGAGATCTTTATACCCCTATTTGTTATTCTGGAGAAAGTCACATGTTTCCCACCCACCCTTTCAGCGGAGTGACTGTCCCCGTTTCAGGATTTCTCATAGTCACTCGCAGGCTCCGTGATTGTGTGAAATCCAGGAATAGGGAAGGCAAAGGAGAGAGGCATATCCGGTCTGCTTTCGGAGCTTCGGCCACATCGAGACAACCTCTTTCCGGCGGCTATGCCACTCTCCTTTTATTTGCCCGGCAGTCTGTTGCTTACCCATATGCCCCAGCCTTTTAGGGCTGTAGATAGGTAGTCGGATATTTCGCCGCTAAATCGGCAGTCCGCTTCAATCGTTTGCTTGCTTTTCTCCGAGTGGATGCCTTTCTGTTTTTCCGGTTGTATAATCTTCTTTTTCCGGAAACAGTTGTAGTGGCTGTATGCCTGTATGGTTATGTTCTCCCCGCAGAATCCGCAAGTCTGTTCTTCCGTTGCAGCCTTTCATTTTATCGTGCAGTCACTTTTTTCGATACGTGGAATATTGTATGCTTCATTCTTCGGCTTCCTTTTTTTAAAAGGAATTGCAGAGGTTTCTTCCGGTGTGTCGATAGGCGGCTGACCATATTTTCGGAATGTGCCATGCTTGCTGTCTGACCGGTTGTTTTTTGCATCCTTTCCAAACCTGTTGCTGATTTTCAAGTTTTGTCTTTTTCATATCATTTTTTAGGGAAGTCAAATCATTTTCCGTTGCAAATATAGATTGTTGCTAACCCCTTTTACGGGGATAAGGGGACGATTCACAAACACCACGTTGTTATTCGTCTGAAATCTTCCTTTTTTTGCCTTGCACAAAAAGCGTATTTAACCCGAATTATTCGTTGCCATCTTCACCAATAAAAAAGTTACAAATCTTCCTTTTTCCGGCCAGCATAAAAAGAGTATTTATATCTTTTTTCATGGTGTCCCCCAAGCCAACAATCAGTTATTGCACTGTAAAATTGATTAATTAACTTCTAAAAAATCAGAGATATGAAAAAGATTGAAAATTCATTCGCAGTAACAGGTTTTATCGGTAAGGATGCAGAAATCCGTAGTTTTGAAACAGCAAGCGTAGCACGCTTTTCTATCGCGGTCAGCCGTGCAGACAAGACAGGTGAAGAAACCTCTTATGTTTCCGCTTTCATGGGGATTGAAGCCTGGAGAAAGAATGAAGCACTGGATTCCTTCGATGTATTGAAAAAAGGTGAGCTGATAACCGTTGAAGGCTACTTTAAGCCGGAAGAATGGACGGATTCTAAAAGTGGGGAGAAGCGTAACCGCATTGTGATGGTAGCCACCAAGTTTTATCCGGCTCCGGAAAAAGAAGAAGAAAAACCGGATCAGCCTAAACAGAAGGCTGTCTCTAAAAAGAAAAAAGCAAGCAAATGATTGAAGCGGCCTAGTGCCGCTTTTGCTACATATCCGAGAGTGTTTTTGCGTTCACGCAGTATTCTTCCCCACCCTCCCCTTCATCGGAATGACTGTTCTCATTCCCGGTTTGCCCGTAGTCATCCGCTATGCGGCTGATTATGGGCAAACCAGAAAAGAGAAGTTCCAAACGTGGGCGGGATTGCAATGGTCATCATCCGGAGCTTCGGCATTGCCGAAACAACCTCCTTCTTCCGTATTGCAGTTCCTTCCTTTTACCGTTTGTCCCGGCAGTCCGTTGCTAACCCGTTCCCCCCTGTCACTTGTGGCAGGGAGATAGGAGTATGGTTTTGCTTGCAAAACCGTATGGCTTGTTTTACTTTCCGTACTGCCCTTTTCCTTGTTTTCTGCCTCCCCTAATGTGCTTTTTTCATAGCTCCATCTGAGATCCTTTGTTTTTGAACGGCAAATTTATTTCGGTGGATGGATACGAAAGAGTTCCGGTCTTCGCCCCTTGTCCCGAAAAAAATAACGCCGGACGGCTTCGCTGTCCCCAACATTTTTTGTCGTCCAAAACTTTTCTTAATCCCTCCTTCCTTATTGATGCGTGCCGTAAAAAAAAGGCTCATAAACTCAGATGGGGCATGAAAGCTCAAAAAAAAAGTCGGCAGAAAGAAAAGGCCATCCCGGAAAGGGAGTTTAAAAAAAGGTCTTTAAATCTAGCTGAAGCATAAAATTAGAAGTTTAACAAACTAAGTAGCAGAAGTATATGCAAATCATTCAATTTGTTTTTTCGGTCATCATCGCTCTTTGTGCAGTGGCTATGTTTGTCGGAGCGGTAATAACGCCAAGTCCGATAAAGGTTGTGTCGGTTACGTTGTTGGCTCTTATTTGCCTATTCTCCTTGTTTCTCGTGAAATTGGCTTATTGTGAAATGAAATCTAAAAATGATATACTATGAAAGTGTCAGAACAATTTAAAAGTACCATCAAGGCATACCTTGATAATATGGCAGCGGTGGATAGTCTGTTTGCTCCAGTCTATCAAAAACCTACAAAGAATATAGATAATTGCATTACCTATATTTTAAACCAAGTGAAGAAAAGCGGTTGCTGTGGTTTTAGTGATGATGAAATTTTTGGTATGGCGTTGCACTATTATCAGGAAGATAATATTGAGGTGGGTAGCCCATTGAAATGTAATGTAGTCGTAAATCATCATGTTGAATTGTCAGAGGAAGAAAAGAAAGCGGCTCGTGAGGCTGCTATCAAAAAATTGCAGGAGGAAGAATTGGCAAAGTTGAAGAAGCGTCAACAAGCTAAACGTGAGAACAACACCGAAGTACAAACCCAGTTAACTCTTTTGATATGAAACCCAAGACAAAATTACAAATGGAAATCGTGAATGGGAGCAGGAAGTTAGCTCCCGTTTCAGAGGCTCAAAAGCGTTATGCCTATAAACATTGCTTTGTGCATTATTTCAAGCGTGATGCAAAGGGGAATTGCTTTTGTTTGGATTGTGGGCATACATGGCGGGATAAGGAAGATAAGAAAAACTGTAAATGTCCTCATTGCGGTATGAACCTGAAATTGGAGAATAGCAGGAAAAGGACGGCTGTATATAAAGAATATTTTTGTGTGATTACTACATACAAGCAATATCAAGTTATCCGTTTTTTTATGGTGGACTGCCGGCTGAAAAAAGGCTCTCCGGCTAATTACTTTATAATTGAGGCGGTACAGTGTTGGATGAATAAAGAGGGCAAGACAGAAACGCTGTCTTTGCTGCGGGGCATGTCTATATTTTATTACGATGCATGGATATATGGAAGTTCTTTGGAATTGCGTAAGCGGAATGTGCATCATGACCGTATTTATGATATTTGCCCGGCAGTTATCTATCCGAGAATGAAAGTGATACCCGAACTTACGAGGAATGGATTTAAGGGTGCCTTTTATGATATTTGTCCGAGTTCCTTCTTTATGACATTATTAACTGATAATCGGATGGAGATATTATATAAGGCAGGGCAAATGAATTTGTTCTTGAGATTTTTAGAGAGAAAATACGGTATAGATAAGTATTGGACGTATGTAAAAATCTGTTTAAGACATGACTATGTGATACATGATGCGGACTTGTGGCTGGACTATGTGGATATGCTGATAGAAAATAAATTGGATGCGAGAAATCCTCATTATTTGTGTCCGTTGAATGTAGAAGAAGCGCATGATTGGGTGATGGGGAAATGTAAGAAAAAATATTCTGAAAAGGATGAAAAAGACTATATTGCTGCCAAATCACGTTTCTTTAATCTTTCGTTTGCGGATGGAAATATTATGGTTCGGGTATTGGAAAGCCTTTCGGACTTTTACAAAGAGGGAAAGTTGCTGCATCATTGTGTATTCAGCAACGCCTATTATAAGAGAGAAGATTCGTTGATAATGTCGGCAACGGTGGATGGAAGGCGCATGGAAACGGTGGAGTTTTCACTTAGCAGGATGGAGGTGTGCCAGTGTCGTGGAAAGTCTAACCAATTATCAGCCTATCATGACCGGATTCTGAATTTGGTACGGGATAATATACCGTTGATAAGGGAAAGGATGGTAGTGTAATGAATAGCCCACACATCTAAATGTGTGGGGGAGTTCTTTTTGGAAGACGCCCAAAAAAGAGAACCCCAAAAAACGTTGTCGCTACACATCGTTACGCTCGGATTATTTGCTTGTCGGCTTTAGTTTGCCGATACATTTTTCCATGTCGGGGGGACAATAGGAAAGAAGCCGTCTTTTTCTGCTGCACCCCTGAGTGTGGCTGGACGATGGCATACCTGCATTTTAATATCTTGCCGATAACTTCCGTACTGTCACGGTGCAGGTACATGGCTTTCATGGCATCCGTTGCTTTCAGGCTTTTTTCGGCTTCCATATAGGCGGAAAAGGACGGTTTGAATAAGGCACGGGGACTTTCCGCTTTCTGTATGACAGCGGATAATTGTGCGCTTTTGTTGTTCAGGTAGCACAGGCTGTCCGATACGGTGACGTCTTCTGTTTCCAACACTTCCAGTAGTTCGAACTTTAAATCCGTCCAGGTGCCGTGAGAATCTGTCTGAACCCATTCCGCAATGGCCTTCTCATAGCCGGGTTTGCTGCATGAGGAAAAGGCAATGAGCAGCATACAAAAAAATAAATGCTTGATATTCATATTGATCTGATTTTATAGGTTGTCGTATTATGTGATGGAGCAAATCTATGAGGTTACTGGCCGTCCTCCGTGGAGGAACAGATGCCACACGAGATTTTCAGATCATCGTTCCAATCCTTGTTTTCCGAAAGTTCGACGTTCTTCAGTTTCCGTACCTTGTTGCGGAGTTCATCGTTACTCAGGCTCTCGACATCAGTCGTATCGCCATGAAAGTAACGATGCAGCCATAGAGTGTACTTGTGCCCTTGTTTGTCGTTGTCAAAGATGCTCCGGAGCTCCTTTACCTGGTTCTTGTCAAGAATCAGGCGTAATAGCCTCATTTGTCCTTCCGTGAATGTCCCTTCCGTAGATACATATACAAGATTGAGGTCGTTTCCGGAATGGCGTAATTGATAGTGGGAGATACAGTCTATAAATGACTCCCCAATGTAGAGAATGTCTATCGGGCGGCTTTTGTCATGGTTGCTGGTCGCCAGACAGTCGAACTTGCCACCGATAATCCCTTTGAATGTTTCATTTCGTTGAGAAATGGCTTGCACACCGTTTTCATTGTACATCTTGATGCACACGTTGCGGTAAACACTCCCTTTGTTCTTTACCTCACGGATAAAGAAAGTGTCTTTGAAGAACCGGCTTTCAATGCTTTCTTTCAGGATACCTCTTTTCTGGAGATAATTGCCCTTGTAGGGTTGTAGCTGGCTCAAGTAGAATTGAAGTTCGTCCGCTCTCATGCTTGTGTTACCTACTTCATACCGGCTTTTTTCGGGTGTCGTGATGCGGTTGGTGTTGATGTAGTTCTGAAGGATCTCCCCCACCTCGCGCAAGGACGGCATTTTTCCGGTTGTTTCAAATAGATGTTCCTGCATCAGATCCATGATACTGCGGCCACGCACGCTGTCACTATGCACGTCCCAATAGGTGTATTGGTTCTGCGAGTTCCGCTTGATGACGATGGTATGCGTTCCGTTGCTCATTTTGGGACAGGAGTTGGAAGAGCCTTCCACGATTTTCCATCCTAGTTCCAGCAGGAAATCGGGCAGAGAAATGGTTGTTTTTATCTGATTGAAATCGACTTTCATAACGTTGACTGGATTAGTTGAATCTCATTTTATCTGAGCTTAGATTATAAATGAGAAAGATTATCTTTCATAAAGATAAGAAATATCATCTAAATATGGAAGAGAAAGTATATGTTTTTTGATTCGTCTGCATTTTTATTTCAAGGTACTGTAAACCAAATCAACAGTAGTGTCTATACCGGGAACGGCCTCCAACTGTTTGCTCTGGTTGAATACGCTTTCCCCGTCTTTTTTTATCTGCATGGTGATGATAGCACTCTCTTTTGAATAGAGAATGCCTTGCACGGTAATTTGGCTGACAGGCTTTTCCGTGCTGTATTCCGCTTTATCGGTGAAACTCTCATCTACGGAAGCTGCGGAGGTACCGGTGCGTTCGTTCCTGAATCTCACGCCGTCAAGATTATATATATGCACACTGCCTTTGGGTGAGGAACCGGTTACGGCTACGGTGATGTGATACATGCCGGCTTTGTCTGTTTCCGATTGGATTTCCTCTTTGTTGCATGAAGCGGCCAATAAGCAGGCTGCCGCTAATAATGAATGAATTTTTCTCATGGTAGGATTCTTTTGTTGAATGTTATCGGATGATTTTTTGTTCTGTCTTGTGTGTCCCGGTTGGCGGAACTGCTGACTTTTCTTTTAATTTGTCCTCTATCTTTTTGAGGATGGCGTTGACATCTTCAATGATTTTGATGTAGTTCTGCTGGATAATCTCTTCCAGGATTTCCAGTTCCATCTCTTCTTTGCCGTTGCCCAGTTTGACCGGTAAGGAGAAACGGGGTATCTCCTTCTCTTCAAAACGGCACATATCCATCTGCACGCTGAAGAATGGCGGCTTGCCTCCGGCAATCTTGCCAATGAAGTGTCCGGCTGCTTGTCCGGCAATGTCCCTTGCCTTTAAGACTTTTTCTTTTTGCAGGCTCTCCGTGACACTGTTATTGCCACCGGCTTGGTGTGAATAAGATTCTTGCGCTTCTTTCTTCTCCCCAAGCAAGTTCTCGATGTCTTTGGCGGTCTTCTCATTTCCGGTCATACCGTAAGCCTGCGTTCCGCAGGAGGCTTTCAGGATGTTGGCACTTTTCTCTCCATAGTCCCTGACCGCTTGGTTGAAGTCCTGAACGGCGAGAATGGTAGCGACATTGTGCTTCCGGGCGGTTCCGATGAAAGTGTCAATGCCTTGCAACAGGATGGTCGGAAATTCATCTACCATGAATATGCTGGTCGCTTTGCCGGGATTGTTCATCTGTGACATCAAGACGCTGCCGATGCAGGAAATAGCAGGGGAAACGGCTTCCTTGATGGTGGGCGCATTGCCTACGCATAACAGCGTTGGGTGTTCCTTGTTGGTTATATCCAAAGAGAACTCTTCTTCGGGAAGTGGCGACAACACCCAGAAGATGTATTTGTTGTTCAGGAGTACCAACGGAGTCTGTGCGGATGATACGGCTCCGGCTGTCTGCTGTTGTGCACCCAGTTTCCAGGCGGTCAGCATGGAGGACATGTTCAATGCGATTTCAGGATCTTCCGACAGCCAGTGGAATACTAGGTTGCTGTCAGAAAGGGCAAGGGCTATCACATGGGGCAGCGTACAGATACCAAGCTTCCTTTCCTTGAAACATTTATAGGCGATGAATAGACGTAGTTGATGGCATTGTTGGCCCAAAAGTCGGTCTTTTCCTTCCAGCTTGCTTCCAGATTCTTCATCAGTGTCATGATGATATTGCGGATGAATAGCGATTCGTTTCCCTTTGACATGTATTGCGGAGAAAGTACGTTCACCCTGACCGTGCGTGACATATCCACAAAGTTGATATAGGCGAAACGGGGTGTTTCCATCCCCTTGTTCCGGAAATGTTCGATGCTTCCGTATGCGATACGTGAGAGGATGGGTGACTTGTCCTTGGTGGGATCACCCTCCCAATCGTACACGAATCCGGCATAGTTGCGCTCGGCGCACTGGTAGATGATTCCCTTGATCCAGCTCTCTGATTTACCGCTTCCCGGACCGCCGTCGATATAGACATTCTGCTGCGGCTTATGGATGACCAGCGGCCCGGAGGCGGTTTCAAAGCGGAAGTAGAAAGCCGATTCTTCCCGGCTTAACCCGAAAATGCTATCATCGGATTGGGCATGACGCCGGATGAAATAAGGCAGAGTCTTGATGACAAGCAGCGTGTACGCTACGAATAGAATGGGAAATACAAATAGGTTATACCACGCTGATAACCGGCTGAATCCGACAACCAGCATGGATGCCGTAACTAGTGTCATACTGGTGTAAACCCATTTCTTGTTTTCGTCTTTCACTTTGCCAACCGGAAAGAGAAAAGCGAGGCCTCCGATCAGGATAACGTAGAGAAACCGGAATAGGATATCCTTCTCCATCAGCCTTTCCCACATGGCCGGATTACGTAGTGGAGCGTATAATCCCGTAACGATAGCCCACTGAAACAGTACGGCTGTCCCGATGAGCGTGGATAGCAGGATCAGGATGAATGACAGGTCTTTCTTCTCTCTTTCCATGGCCGTTGCTGTTATTGGGGTTGTCCGGATGCCGTTCCGTCACCGCTCTCTTTTTTCTCTGCCTTTCCCAGTAACTCAATGCGTGAGACGGTCAGGCTGACGGATGGGATGTGGCTACCGTCATCCTTCTGGAATACATCGGCATACACATCGCCGCAGACATATACCTGTGTCCCTTTTTTCAGATACTCAAAGACTTTACTCTCGTAATTCACGAAACAGCATACCCATAGGGTCTGTTCCTCGTTGTTCACGTTCTTGTACTTGGTGGATACATGGAAGTTGAATCCTTTTCCGTTCTTGTTCTGCCGGGCATCCGCACCGACATAACCGATAATTTGTCCTGTAAACATAATGATGGTTTTTAAAAGTTTATAATCCGAGCTGTGGCTCATTCATATTTTTCATGGCTGGCTCCGCTTCCATGGAAGGCAGCGAAATGCCGAAAGTGCTGTGTAGCGTTTCAAGGTTGTCGGCTGTAGGATGGTTTGCCGCAACACTTTCCAATAACCGTGATGAAGGGGTAAAACCTTCGTTTTTCATCTGCTCCAATACCGGACGGTTGTCTTGCAGGACGGCCTGCGTGAACCGTTCCTCCGGTGTGAGGTACTGTTCCATCCGTGCGGTATGTTCCTGAATCATATTGCTGGCTTTTCCTACATCGGCAAGGATGTTGTAGATGAATTTGGGATCTTCTTTCAAGGCTCCCAGCCAGTTTTTTAGATACATGGCATTTTCTTCCCGGATATGGGTGGATATTCCCAGGCTTTGCCCGACGGTAGCGGAGGTGAGTTCGGCAACCAGTTCCTCTTTGGCATATTGCTTGTCTCCGAAAATCACGCCTTTTTCCCGGTTCAGATGCTCAGGTTCTCCAGTCGAGTGCGCCATCTCATGCAGTAGTGTGGAGTAGAAATTCTCTCCGTCCTTAAACTGCCCCTTCAGGGGTACGACGATATGGTTATCTTCTCCCCTTGCATGGTAAGCACTATTTCCTTCCTTGGAATAAATGGGGCAGATCCATTGCTGTTCCCGTACCATCGCATCAATCAGAGGTACGGTGAGCATCCCTTGCTCGTCCTTGATGGCCGGTATCTTGAATTGCTCCTTCAATGCTTCCCATTTCTCCGGTTTAGTTTCCTGAAGATTGGTCTGCTGTACGTTGAACACATTGTATGTCTTCAGAAACGGCGTGACCTTATATTCCTGCTGCTCGTTTTTATCCAGGTTCTTATATACGTCGAAAGGTATTTTCTTTCCGTTCTTGTCTCTTACTGAGAAATTCCAGTAAATGACTGGGAATGACTTTTCTCCTTTCAGTATGTTAAGGCCGTTGTCTTTGGCTTGCATGAAGGTCATATAGACCGGCAGGCTGTACTGCTCTTTTTCCGAAAGTAGAAACAACATGAAGGAATTTACTCCGTTGTAGGTTCTTCCCTCGATATTTTGCGGAAGTCCCCCACCCTTTATCCCGAACCAAGGCTTTTTTGCCAGTTGTCTTCCACCTGCTTTATCTTTTCGATCATCAGTTCGGCGAAACGCTGTAATGCTTTATCACTTGCTGTATCCATGATTTATTGGTATAGATTTCTGTTCTCGTAATCAAGCAGCCATTCTCTGGCCGTTTGGTTGTTTGTCTCTTGCTGCTTGGCAGCCATCTCTTCTTGATAGGCTTGTGCAAGCTCTTCCTGTGCAAGTAGAAACTCTAAGTCACTGATTTCTCCTGCAATGTTTTTCTGTACTAATTCATCGTAATCCATAATTCCTGATTTTTTAGGTTATAAGTCATTGAAAGCCCGGTTGATGGTGCTGGCTATCGGACGGGCCATTTCCTTGCTGTTGTCGGGTTTGGGTGTGCTGGCCAGTTTGACATCTCCCAGTGTCTTTGTGCTGCCTTCCATCCCGAAAATCTTTTGTACGGCTATCAGTGTGTTGGCTTGCACACCCGTTTCACGCATCCGGGTAAGGTCTTCTTGAGTGAGCCGGTACCCTTCTTTCTGTATCTCTTGGATGACATGAAAGTTGTCGGTCTGTGCGGCATCCAACAGACGTGCGGCCTGCCTTTCATGTTCGCCCTGTTCTTCCGGCTTGGTGCCGAACAGCTGGATGACTTCATGGGTTTGCCTTTCATCCAGACCGTGTTCCTTACCGATTCCTTTGATAAACTCTTCACTGGGTTTATATCCTTCCTCTTTGAGCTTCCCGATTTTTTCAAAGTCATGTTTGCCCACCGCTTCCTTAAACTCGGCTTCCATATTGCGCCCCTCTTCGTGTTTTTGCTCTTTTGCAGCTTCTATGTTGGCCGCATGGGCTTCCAGTTTGGGGGTCATGGCCTTGATCAGCTCTTGTGCCTTGCCGGGAGTGATACTCTGTATGTTCTGTATCATGACTCCTTTCCTGTCATCCGTCAGTTGGATGTCGGCAATGAAGTAGCCTTCCGGACTGTGCAGCAGCTTGTTCTCCAGTGCATGGCCGTTGGCGAGCAGGTATTTGTCGGCTTTGGTTAACTTGTAGCCGCCATATTCGCTGGTCTGCCCGATGATGTCGGGAATCTTGATTTCCTGGTTGGTGCGCAGGATGACGGAGTTCAGATCCCGGTCAACTTGCAGCAGGATGTCCTTCTTATTTACGGTGATGGGTACGATGTCACCGGCAAGCAGCTGTTCTTTCTCTTTCTTGCCCAACTTCTTTCCCAGCACCTTGTCCGGGATAACCAACGCCTCTTTGCGGTAGAATACGGAGATTCCGTCATCGTTGAAACGGAGCTTCCCCGGTTTGCCGTGTATCTCCATCAAATCAGACATGACACCCTTTTCCAGCTTGGTGCCTTTCCCGTCGAGGATGTTCCCTTGCTTGTAGGCGTATTCATAGAGCGACTGTCCGGTGTAGCATACCTTCAGGCGATGGTCGATGACGGTAAAGCCGTCCTTGTCATGTCCCTTCAGGTTCTCCCACCGCTTGATGCTGATGCCATCCTTCTCCAGCTCGGCGACATATTTAGGATCATTGGCACGTTCCTTGTCAAAAAAAAGGGCGGATACACGTTCTTTTGATTGGTCACGAAGGCTTTCATCGTACTTTGCTCCGGCTTTTTCCCTGATTTCGCTTACGCTCATGCTCAGCTCTTCCCCGTCTTTGCGGAACCGGAAATATCCGTCCCGGTATTCGGTCTGATAGCCCAGTGATTCGGCGATGCCGCCGAACTGTCCCACGTTGTCGAACATATAGGTGTCTAATGCTTCTCTCAGTTTCATGGCTGTGGCTTGTATAAGGGTTCTGCGGAAAGGATGTATTCGTTCAACACGGCCAGCTTGATGTGCCGCCCGCCGTTTCGCTCGTAAATCTCGATCTCGAATACCTTATCATCGGGTATCGTGAATTTGTCGAAACCAAGTATCAGCCGGTTCCGGCTCTTGCCCTTGATTTTCGTATCAAAATCTTTCTGATAGATAGGTTCGATGGTCGTTTCTTGCTGGATGGCGTTCATGCTCTTCTTTTGGTCACGCTGGAAACATTTGACAAACTCGATGTCGTAGTCGATGTATGATTTGTTTTTCAGGTCAAAGATGAAAAACATGAAGTCCTCATGCACATACAGATTGGCCATTGACAACTCAAACTTGTTCTCGATGACCCCCAGGCTGTAGATGTTGCGCTTCTTGGTGCGCAGCTCTTGGATGCATCTTTCCATTTCCTCGCTGTTCACATCCACATGGGCGGTATATTTGCGCTGGTCATCAAAATTGTAGGTGAATACGGAGGTATTGCCCCGTTTGATGGTGATGTGGTAAGTGTTCATGGCCTTATCCACCACAAACAGGTTGGAATATGCCACGGCATCTTTGGCGGTTGATACTTTCAACTGGTTGTTGTAGGCGGCCAGAGTGAAGGACACCTCGTTGCCGGGCGTTCCGTAAGCGATGTCCTCCGGAAAGAAGAACTCGGCCAGATGGAGGTCGCTGACTTCTGCCTGATAGTCATGGTGCTGCCATTTCCCGTTGTCCTCGTAAATGTTCGGGTACGAATCCGTGCCGCCTTCGGGAAGGTAGCGGATGTGATAGGTGTAAACGCTTCCGTCGATGCAGACTACGGTCAGGTTGGTCTCTTCGGTGAATCCTTCCGCTTGCGCCGAGAGCCTGACGATATGGGGCGCCTCTTCTACCCGGCTGGCCATGACAAGCTCCTGTTCGCCGATGGCGATATCAGATACTTGCACAGGAAATACCAGGTGTTTCACACAGTCGAAAGAGATAAAGATGTCTTTTTGGCTGATGGCTTGTTTCCGGGGAGTGCCGTTTTCCTGAGCGAAGAGCGGCAGACTGCACACAAAGCAGTAAAACAGTAGATAAATATATTTCTTCATGTTGTCGATATGTTAAACGGTTCTTGAAAAAAAGGCGGTGAATACGGTAATGCCCCATAGAAGAAGCAGGGTAATGCCGAAAGAAACGGTCAGCGGACGGATTTCTTTAAAGGCTCGTCCGTTCCGGCGTGATACGTAGATCCGATAGCCGAAAAAGACCGCTGACAGCGCAAGCAGGTAATTGAGAATGTCTATCATAATTTGTCTATCAATGTTTGAAGGGGATGATTTTTCTTGTTCGTTTTCTCTTGTTCCATTTGCTCATAGAGCTTCTGTAACTCCGCTTGCACGGCTTGCCTACGCAACTTCGATTCCTGACTCTCTTCTTGGATATACATTTCGTAGTTGGACTTGAGATGTACCTTCACTTGTGAGAGGCTCATGTTCAAGATTTGCTTGGCTACCTGGGTGGTGGCGTTGACTACGCTGGTCACTTCGCTGGCCATCGTGCCGATGGAAGAGAGCGGCATGTCAATGTTCTGTACAAGACCTTGTTCCATACGCTTGGCTGCACTGGCTTTCAGGTTATTGGGCAGGTTCAAACCTTCCATGGCATCATTGTCGAAGACAACCACCGATACGGGATTGAGGTTGTCTCCTACCTTCAGGTTGCTGACTACCACATCGAGGCGGTTGGCTCCCAAAGTGGCGATACCGTAAAACAGCGTGTTGGCCGGTATCTTCATGCCGGATAGGGTTACGTCCTGAAGCAACCGCATCCGTACCGTACTGCCCGTGACTACGGTCTGGTCGCCGTGGATGCAAGCCCTGAAGAGGTTGCTGTTTCCCGGTGCGGAGGTCGGTTGGCGGCGTACCCGCTTGCCGTTTTCGGCATGGTAGATCGGGCCTTTTTGCATCAGGCTGTCGGCGGATGGATGGCCGGAAGGGTTGGCAGCGGCTTTCTCCGTTTTTCCCTCTTGGTCATAATTGACAATCCGTTCATACATGCGCTTGCGGTATTTGTCGGATTCTTCCAGTTCCTTGCGGATGCGTGAGTTCTTCTTGGCTTCCCGGATAATCTCGTTGAGCGCCTGCTCGTCCTCCAGTCCGTCCAGTTGGCTTTCCAGCTGATGAGAGAAGCGTCCGTTCCGGCCACCTCCGTATTCTGCCATGACTTCGCTGTACGGATCGTTCTGCATACGGCGGATGCGCTCCAGTGTGGCACGGTCATACCGCTCCTGCTGGTTTTGCAGCTCGAAGTAAAAATCAGATCCTTTGACCTGAGACTCTTTCAGGATGCGTGCCTTCTCCTGCTCTTCCAGTTTGTCCTGCTTATAGGCTTCCATCTTGTCGTTCACCTTGTCGGCCATTTCCGACTGTGGTTCCAAAAAGGCTTGCGAGGCGGCCTGTCTGTCACTCCCTGACGGCACGTTCCCGTCCTCACGGATGAAGAATACATAAAGGAAGAGGATGCCCAGGATTACCGGGATGGCCATCAACAGCTTGTTCTTGTCTTTGATAAGTTTATTCGGTTCCATGGTCGGTTGGTTTAGAGGTTTCTGACTGGTTTTCATTCTTGCCCGGAGAAGCTGCCTGCGATGTGTTGGTGCCGTTGCTTTCCACGGGTTCGGAATAGCGGACAATCCAATCTTCTATCTTGGCTCCGTGCGCATTTTCCTCGCTGCGGGACAGCATATCATAGATGGTGAACTCCGCTTCGATATTACGTGAGATGCTTCCCCGTGCCCGGTACCCGGTCTGCGTGAAGATTATCTTTCCGGAAACGGGTATCGTTTGTGTGTTAATCTCTACATCCTTGATGCGTACCCCGTAACGGATATTCTTTTGTATGAGTGAGTTCAGCATATTCACATCGTTGTACTCGTTCAACAGCTCCTTCCCCTTGTTGCCTATGAGGTTGAGCGCAAGCGAAATGTTCTTCTCGTAGCTGCTCTCGTCAAAGGCATACCAGTGGGTTACGAAGGTCTTTACATGGTTCATGTATTCGTATTGCCGCATATCGCTGGCAGACAGGCTGCTTGCCTCATAGACTTCTCCCTGCCTGTCGATGACGAGAGCCTGGCCGTATGCTTTTTTTTTTCTATTTTGTTGATAAGGAAGATGATACTGCTGGCAAAAGCGATAGTCAGAATGATGCAGTACCCGGCTGAAAGCCGGATAGTCAGCTTGACCGCATCATCTGCTCCTTTGAATTTCATCAGATTCATAGTTCTATTTTTTATTGTTGTCGTTTATGAAACTTGCCCCGATAGAGGCGGCACCGCCTACGTTGGTCAGCTTGCCGCCGCCGCTGCGCCCTCCCATCAGGGCGATGGTGGCCGCCGTGGTGACGATTGACACGGTTTTCGAAATGATTTTCCCGGCATCGCTGTGTCCTACGATTTTGGAGGATAGCCAGAAACAGCTGCAATAAGCACCAATCAGGGCGAGATCCATTCCTAAATATTGTATCTGCTGCGTAGCTGCGTCCACCATGTCGGCACTTTCCGTATAGATGGCCTTGAAGGTCTGCCATATGATTTGGTTCAGAATATTGATGACGGTGAATACCATACAGGCGGAGCAGAGCGTACCGAACCAGATACTCAACTGTTTCTGAAAGACCGGCAACATGCTTACGGCAAAGACAAACGGGCCGAGAATGACCAGTAGCTTGACAATGACCACGCCGATACCCAAGATGACTACTTGTATGATTCCTACCAATAGGGCGGAAATGCCATGAAGCACAAGGGTGGCGAGGTTGGCGGGGTTGAGCAGCTGCACAATCTTCTCCACGCTGGAGCGTACACCGGTCATTTCGTCCTCTTCCATCTTTTTATCCAGTTCGTGCTGCATGGCGCCGGTGCTGTCTTCTCCGGCTGCTACCTCCGACTGGAGGCTGTGTTTGTCGTATTCGGCAATCATCTCTCCTTGTTCGATGGCTGATTGTGCCATGAACTGGGCAAATTCCTGCGCACGCTCGGAGGTCAGCGAGGTGGCTTCGTTGATTACTTCCATCGTGCCTACGATGGTTTGGGCGATGGGGGTGTATATGCTTAGGCAGAAGAACAGTACCAGGCAACGGGCGATTTCCATCATGTCGGGAAATTTGTCCTCATTCGGGCTTAACAGCTGGCTGGCTCCGTGATAGAGATAGTTGTATGCTAGGTTGCAGATAAAGCAGATGACACCAACACCGAAGGCGATGACTGTCATTTGCGAAACGAGTTCCATCGTCAGACCGTCCGTGATCTGAAGTCCCCAGAGAAAATTATCTTGATTCATAACGCTTTAATTGGTGTGTCGTGTGAAAGCGGCCAACCGTCCCTGGTAATAGGTCTTCCGGTTATGCCCCTTCATGGATTTGTAAATGACCGTGGAACGCACGGATTCGTTAAACTCACGCATCTCTTCGGCGGCTTTTTCCACCGATTCCTTCACCTGCTCGATAAAGGACATGCGCCCTTCCGAGTTCATCGAGAAGTAACTGGTCACGGTGGCCACCTTGAACAGCAGGTCGGTACTCAGGCTCAGATTGACGGTCACACGCTGAAAGTTGAGAAATTTCAGGCAGTGGTAATTCGATCCTACGTTCAGGTAAAAGCTGTAGTCGCTGCTCAGGCAGGCTACGTCGTCCAGCAGGTCGGCAAGCTCTTTCAATGATTTGAGTTCCTTCAACTGGTCGATCTTTTGCAGGCCGAGCCGCAGTTCCTGGGCATCGATCATTTCATTGATTTGTGTAACCCATTTCTTGACATTGGCGATCCATTCCGTTGAGTTCAGATCAGCCCTATCGAGGCGGCAAGTCCGAGTATGAGAATGATTCTTTTCATGACGGTTATTTGTTGGTGATGAATAATAGGGTGAATATGACACATACCAGCCAGGCTGTCAGATAGCTCTTGGCATTTTCCTTTTTCGTGGCGAGTGCCCATACCACGAAAATGAGCGCAACGCCCAAAAGTGCGGCGGCAATGCTTCCGGCAAGATTGTATGCGCTGCCGTTGAAGTCGGTTGACCAGCCTAGAAGGGCGGTCAGCCCTTGGGTGGCGTCATCCATACTTTTTCCTCCTTTCCTCCAGATAGCGGTTGATGGCCGTATAGGTCGAGCCGCTTTCGTTGAACAACTGCTTCAGTCGTACTACTGTCGCCTGGCGCGAATCGAAGGCTACGGCGGCGAAGTCGGACACCTCGTTGCGGAAGATGAAGGCATCGTTCGACATCTTGATGAAAAACTCTCTCCAGCGTTCCGTGCGCTGCAACGACTCGATCATATAGGCCTCTTCGTCCGTGATGGAAAGCACGGCTTTCACTTCCGGCAGGTTCTGCCGGTGTTCTGAATGGTCGAGGATAATCTTGGTCGCGCAGTTGATGATGATGGAGTCCTTGATACTGGACGGCATGTTTTTCAAAAACAGGATGTTCTGTGCGGCCAGCGTGATGCTTCCCTCCTTTTTACGGAAGGTTCGGTACAGGTAGGCGATGAAGTCTCCGAATTTCTCGTCTTGCAGGAAGTCGAGTGCTTCGTCGATGATTAGCTCTTTGGCAAACCCCTGGCGTTTCTTGATTTTATCCACGATCATTTGCAGGGTGATGATGGCAACGAGTGGAAAGTACTCTTTCTTAGAGGCATCTTCCATATCGAAGGCTATCAGCCGGTTGCTGAACACTTCCTTCTTCAGTTCCGTATCATCCATCTTGCGTATCTCAAACTGCTGGATGGACGACAAACCGTTCTCAAAGTTCATCAGAAAGGCTTCCATTTCTGTCAGCCGTTGCTGATATTCCTTATAAGGTTGCTTGAACGGGTAGTGCAGCTTTCGCATCAGCGAGGTGCCCGATGCGCTTTTGCGTATCTTACCGTTTCGGCTGCCGTTCGTGAACGTCACATACAGGTTGGTGTAACTGTTCAGTATCTCCTTGCCGTTGAAATGACGGTTGTTCTCCGCTATCAGGGCATTGGAAGAGTATTCTGCATGATGGTATCGCCCCGTATAGTAGAAATTCTGCTGATGGATGACCGTGCCTGCCGGAAGCAGCTTCAAAAGAGCCTCCAACCGCTCATGGATGTATTGCGCCTCGCTTTCCGACAAGGTGAACACTTCGGGCAGAAGCAGCCGGTAGCCGACGGTGATG